>JAABUU010000069.1_pt1 | contig 237672 bp, 224 predicted proteins | sample 5559301 | NCBI WGS metagenome assembly JAABUU01 (sample SAMN10711884, study PRJNA513360) | rock metagenome | isolation source: Antarctica rocks | place: Antarctica: Victoria Land, Richard Nunatak white | reverse complement strand
ATACTACTAAATAAACAGCCCAAATGTTGGAGTTCCCCAGCTTGATTTGAGGGTTTAATGGTTGATGCAGGTGGGGTGGTGATTTGGTTGGGGAGCGCAGCCGAAGACTTAGTGCGGGGTACTGTAGCAACAACGGTCCCCTCCCTTTCTTCTCTCGCACCAAGGTCCTGACTATCAACTCTACTCTTTCCCGATAGTAGTGAACTGCTGCTCTTCTTCCCCCATTAAACGTTGTGAAATCCATACTTAACCTGGAAATCAGTCCTGCATGGGTTTTATAGCTGCACGTGAGTCGCTCGAAGATCACAGAAAGTTAGTCCATTCTCAACACAACGATGTTCTTGCTGTAAAAGTACTCTGAGGCTTCGTAGTATAGTTAATGACACGTCAAGAAGATTTGAGGAGGGTCGTTAGCCCGGTCTTGACACTGGATGGTAATGGGGTACTTGAGAACAAGTAAATGCTTGTAAATTTCTTCACGTATCTCCCGAGGTATCGTCAGGAGTGTTGGGCGATTTCTTGAAGTCATTTCTGCGATGTTGGCTTGGGACATTCTAGCCAGCAAAGCAGTCTTGTGTATTGCAGCAGGCTTGGTGAGAGAGATTTTGCTGGTGACTTAGGGAATGGCGTAACACAAACGTAGGGCCAGCCCTAGATTGTAGCTATAGGAATAAATGTTTGTCTTAGTTGATGTTCTGGTGATAAGAGCTTGTGAGTAGAACAGTATTGTTTGTGAGAGCGGTCAAACTAGATATATATGAGGCTGATGAGGCTTGAAAGGTTTGAGGATGCAATGCACGTGTGATGAGTTACAGGTCACATCTCGACAGGACACATTGTGAAGATTGAGCACTTTGCACTGTCTTGCAGGTAGATTTGAAAGGAATCAATAGTGAGACAAACTTTGTGTCATGCAGGTCTCAATCACGATTGCCGCTTTGTTGCAAGGTCCACGATATGAATATAAGGTGGAAACTATGGTAGCAGCTCTACCTCATTTCTTTCTAACATTCCTAACTTCTGAGGCTGAAAGTCGTTTCTCAGCTTTCTCCGTAGCATAGAAGAAATCTGGACTTACTGGTGCTGTATCCTGCCAACTATCTCACTCACATCCATTCTACAGATGTCGTCAGGGCATTGCGTTGTCGCTGTTGCCTTTAGCACAGTCCACACTGGCCTTCCCAAACACACAAAGTCGTTCATCACACTCATTCCCAAAGTCGGCGTCGAGGACGATTGCCATGCCGGTGATACTCGCCGTCAAGTATCTCTTCTTCAAATCGAATCCCTGGAGGAGCTTAATGACAGGAATAACAGGGTTGATTGTATATTGCCGAGTCAGCTAGGAGAGAACATCACAACCAAAGGTTTAAATTTGGCGGGTCTAAAGCAGGGAACCAAGCTTCGCTTCAACAATGGCAACAGCGAACAGAATGGTGCAGTAATTGAAATCTCGGGTTTGCGTCGGGCGGGTGATAAGCTTGAAAATCGCCAAAGTGGGTTGAAAGAGAGGTGTACTGTGAAGGACCCGAGTGGAACCGAAGTGAGTAGCAAGGTGGGAGTCTTTGGGATTGTGATTGTTGGCGGAGTTGTGAAGCCAGGGATGGGCATTGCCGTGGAAGTGCCTGGTGGGGAAGAAGAGCTGGAACCGCTTGAATTTATCTGAGACTTCGCCTTCGATCTCCAAAATGGTTTCCTTCCGCATCTAAGAAAATGTTTTCTCGCTCTTACCACCATAGGAAAGAGCCAGGGCATCCTCACCGACTTTGCACATTCTTCATAGGTCATCGTTCTTATTTAGAACCCAGCGCAAAGCGTAGTCACGTCTTTCACTAGTGTGTAGATTGTTTCATCTGAACCGATTTGAATTTCCCTGATCCCTCCGCCTTGTAGCGCTTATATATGAGCATCAGTATTTGCGGCCAGCGAAGCGTAAATTTGTGCAACATTAATGGCCACGGGCGTTCGGGGCGTAGGCCAACTCCTGCCGCCAATATCAGTCCACTCATTAGCCCTGAAACCATGTAAGCCGGAGCTTAATATGTTCATGATTATGGCCAGACCATCAAGGGAACGTCCTAGGCCGCGGCCTGCATATGGTACGGTCTGTTGTAACATTTGGAAAGTCATGCTGGTCCCAAACCTCGGGAAAAAATTCGGCATGAAGTGAAGGTCGAAATCTAGGCAGAATTGCCTCGTGATGAGTGTCATCGGATTATTCGTCCGGCTCACTTGCCACACCTCAAGGGTACTAAGGTGTTCATCTTTATATGTTCATCCCTCGGAAAACCGGTCAGAACCCACTGGACGCCGGGCCCAGTAGTGTTCCAATTGCACACTGGATGAACAAAGTGCTAGTCCTGAGAAAGTCCTGGGCAGTACATAGAATACCATACTCAGAATCCTAATAGCCTATTATAGAGCACATGGACGAAACGATGTTCCAGAACAGTGACGCAGGAATTGCAAAGGTGATCAAAGGAAGCACGGTGGTGTGGAGGAAATACAAAGGAACGACTGAAGTGCAGGACCCGGGTAAGTGTACTGCGCCGTTAGTAGCATTGATTTTACTGAGCAGCATTGTAACGTTGTGAGAATGGAATGACAGTAAAAGAATAATGCACTCGGCACTGCCTGAGCTGTTGTTTCAGATGAGGCTGAAGAACTTGGCACTTTCAAAATGCGCTCGTCGATAGAGATGATTTGAAAACCTATTGCAAGCAGGCAGAGATTAAACAGCGGCCAATAGATATACCAGCCTAAACAGAAAGAAACAGAGCAAGACTTCCAGATCGTTGGTTGTGAATGCACGATGAAGGATGGAGCGAAGTATGATTTTCAGTATTAAGCGAGTCTATGACTTACATAAGGTGATAAGGTACCGAGTCTCCAAAACTTTCCTCCCCACATTTCAAGGTTGACCGTACATCATGAACATGTCTCAAAATTTATATGTGTTTAGAGATACCCTCAATTCACCTCCCATGACTTGCCAGTCGTTTGCCCTGTAACGCCATCCTTGGGTATCCGTGATTCCTCAATCAAAAGTCTAGAATTAATTAATAGATATTTTTCTCCAACATGGCGGACATTGCAACCCCTTCGGCAGCCACAATGTCGACTATAGACGCAGGCGCCGAGCCGGCAGGAAGGCCCCAGAAGATGAAGCCTGAGAAGCCAGACGAGCAAAAGTACAAGGAAGACTTAGCAAAGGCCGAGAAAGAGCATGCTGCGGCGCAAGAAAAAGTGGTACGTCTATTCGTATCTTGAGAAAGCGTTCCCATGGGGGCCATCGTTCTTGGAAACCCATCATGACCATATGCTTATGCTATTCCTACCCAGAATGCGATCAAGGCAAAGATTGACCTAGCTCAACCCTCAAATAAAGACTCTCCCTCTGGGAAAAAGCAACAAGAACTTAAGAGTCAGCTACAGTCCATACGCCAACAACAATCCGGTTTCAAGTCATCAAGAGGGGGTATACAGGAGAAAATCGCCGCCCTTGATTCCCAATTCAAGTCTCGCATCGCAGAACAAAAAGTGGCCCGAGGTCGCGTGTCATTCAAGAATGTCGAAGAAGTTGACCGAGAAATCCAACGTCTGGAGAAACAGGTCGATACCGGCACAATGAAGCTCGTCGACGAAAAAAAAGCTCTGGCGGAAATATCCAGCTTGCGGAAGCAACGGAAAGGGTTTGCCGGTTTCGATGAAGCCCAAAAAGGCATCGACGACGTAAAAGCGCAGATTACCGAGCTCCGAAAGACTCTAGACAACCCAGAAGCCAAAGCCTTGAGTCAAAAATATGACGAAATAAACCAGGAACTCGCAAGCATCAAGGCCGAGCAGGATAAAGCATACGGCAGCCTTAGCTCTCTCCGAGACGAACGAAGCAAGCTCCACGAGGACCAGCAAAAGAAGTACTCCAGCATGCGAGAAATCAAGGACCAATACCATAAGGCGCGAATGGCATACCGAGATTATGAGCAAGAGCAATATAAGATACGGCAAGAAAAACAAAAAGCCGAACGCGATGCATACCAAAAGGAAAAACGCAAGAAGGTTGCTGAGAAAAAGCTCGAGGAAGCGAGTGAACCGGCCTACATGGACGAAATCTTGACCGCAGAGGGCTTAATCCGCTACTTCGACCCATCATCCCCTGAAGCTGCCAAATCCCTGAAAGGCCCCAGTGGTTTTGCAGCAGAAGCCCAACGAAGTGTCGACGACTCAGGTATCAAAGGCACAAAATTATCAAAGAAGGATGAGGGCATGTACTTTATGGGTACAGGCGGGAAGAAAGGAAAGAAAGGAAAGAAAGGCGGCGCTGCAGGCACGCCGGCACCTTCGACACCTACAGAAGGGAAATTCAACCTTACCATGGGTGTAATTGAGGAACTGGCAAAAGTCAACGTGGAGCCTCCAATGAACCAGTCCGACGTCCCCACCGTAGTCGAGAAGTTGAAGGAAAAGAGAGACACCTGGAAGCAAGAGCAAGACAAAAAAACCAAAGAGGTACGCACCTACTCACCTATCCTTCCCCATCCGTAACCCTGCTAACCCACATCCAGAACATCGACAAAGCCCAAAAAGAAATTGACCGCCTCGAAGCCGAAGCCCACGAACCCCCGCCCTCATCCTCAACCCGAAGAACATACGACTCTGCAAAAAAGCCTGCGCAAAACAATCAAGCTGTCAACGGCACCCCTTCTGCGGACGCGGAGCTAGCACAGGAGAAAGATGCCACGGCGGATGTGAGCGAGGATTTGAAGAACGCGAAGATTGAGGATGATGGGGCAGAGAAGTGAGTGGCTTTGTGATAGAATGTGGAGCTGGGTCGCTGTTTGTTGTATGCATGGTGCCGATGTTTGGGGTCCATCTCGGAGCTTGCATGGGGTGTTGTGGGGACTAGTTGCTTAGAAACTAAGAGGGAGGTTTGAAGCGCAGAACATCAGAGTCTATCTTCTATTGGATCCGCAATCTCATCGTTCCGTGTCTCGCTCAAGGTATGTTTATGTGCGGATGCGCATGTCAGGAAACGGGCTGCATCTTTTCTAGCTACCCTGCCGCGCCTGCCCCTACAGAATCCACGTCTTTTTCCGACAATACTTCCCCTTCTACGCATCACCCCTTTAATTCCCCGCGTCAACGCATGCCCTGCTCCATCTTCATCCCCTCACTCCATTCCCCCATCACCTCCTTACTCCCCGCCCTCCTATTTCGCCAATCGTCCTTCTTTGCTCCCGCTCATTCAACAGACCGCATCTACTCTACTCCTTTCATTCCCATTCGCCCCCCCCTCTCTCTCTCTCTCTTCCTCACTTGTTCTTATTTGCACTACCCTTTCATCTCCATCCCCCAAAACTCTTTCCACCCCCCGGTCCCATCCCCAAGTCCACAACAAGCCACAAGCTCTTCTCGCAGCCAAATGGCTTTTTTTCTCCTTGGGAAAAGAGGGAATGCTGAAGTGGAAAAGTGGGAGGTTGGTGAAGGAATAGGGGGGTGGGGGATGAGGTTTGGAAAGGGATGGAGGAATTGTGGAGAGTGGAAGTGAAGCGGCGGACGGGGGGGGTGGGGGGCGGGGCGGGGGGCGGGGTGGTTGGTCTATTTTTCACAGTAGAAGGGCGCTTTTGGGAGTCGCTGGGGAAAAGGGCAAGGGGGAAGGGGAGATTTGCTGGGGGGGGGAGTGGTATATAACCTTGTCGAAGACGATGGCAGGAAGTCAGTTATTCTTCGTCCGAGCACATGATCCGACACTCCAAAGAACAACCATCCGACTGACTCCGAGAGGGAGAAATACCCGACCCGGACCCCCCCCCCCCTGGCCCGCTACCCCTTCGCAGTCTGATGGTTTTTTTCCAAGGCAGATCTTAGAAAGAGGGAGGTTTGCGGGTACCAATGGGTGAGAAAGAGCTGGCAGGGGGAAGGAAAGAAGGCGAATCGAGCTCGTGTTGAGAAAAGATCATCCATTTTAAGGGGTGCACAGGGAGGGGAGGGGCGGGTATTGGTGCATTGTATTGGTGGTGATGGTATGATGAGAGCTGTATTTGTGGAATGATCCGATGTCGATGTGGTGGAGAGAACATGTGCTTTGATTGCAGGAGAAACATACCGAGTACGAATGACCCTCCACCGCTCATGCCTGTTTTGAGTGTGAAAGGGATATTTTCAAGAAAAAGGTTCGCAAATGGATGAGCGAATGGTGAGAAGACGGCATTGAGGAGCTTGTTGCGTAGGGAATAGGATGACTCGAGCTTGTGTTAGAAATCCCCCGAGGAACAAATGCCTCAGCGCAGCACCGCCCTCAAGCACCGTAACTCACGCCCTGGGTACCTAATGCAAGCTGACGCCTCCTACCCCCTCAGAAAGAGAAATGGTAGATGTTCGCCCAACACCTCCCCGTATGCGTAAAACCCCTTTCCCCCACGAAACCCCTCCACCACCCCTCTCCCTCATCACCCCCCTAAAACAAAAAATCCAAACAACAACAACAAGCCGCCAACCCCAACAGCCCCGCACAGAGCCCCTCCCCCGCACCCCCCTGCTTCTGCCCGCGCCCATTCGCGTAATACCCCTGCGGCGGCGGAGGTTGCTGCCCGTACATCATGCCACCCTGTGGCGGTCCATACGGGCCTTGTTGTTGTTGTTGGTAGTATGGCTGTGGCTGTTGCTGCGGTTGGGCACCGTAGGCGGGTTGGGCGTAGAGTTGTTGGGAGCCATACGGGGCGGGGGAGGGGGAGGGGGAGGAGCCGTAGGGTTGTTGGTAGTAGTCGGTGGCGCCAGGGGCCGGGGAGCCGTTGTGGGTGGGGGGTGGGTAGGAGGGGGGTGGAGCGTCCTGGGGGAGAAAGGATGTTAGTTTGGATGTGTAGTGGGAAAAGGAGATGGCACATACGAATTTGTTGGACATCGTGGAAGGGTGTTTGGTTGGTGTTTGGTGTTGATGGATCAGAGGCGAGCTGTGCTTCTGGTTGAGCACCCCCTCTGACAGCTATTGTCTAACCGATTGATTGAGGCACAAGAGTGGCGACGATCCTCTGCTTGCGGCTACGCGATAAGCTTTGGAAGTCGAGATGTTTATCAACTGCGGGGACTCTAGTATGTATTTCCTTTCCAAGTTTTATGAACTACCGCAGAGTAGATGATAGAGGTAATTAAAACCGTACGTGGATCGAGATTTAGTAGTCGGAGTACTGAAATAAAAGAAGTGAAAGTTTAGATTTTGAAGAACAAAGACGAAGTTGAAGATCTGGTGAATGCGGGGTGGCGGAGCTCACGGTTTTGGAGCCGCGTCATTTGTCAACGCCAGTGAGTGGTGGCGGAGGTTCGGTTTGGTGTCGGATTTATACCGTGAGATTTGGAATATTTATTATGCTGGTGGTGCATAGTGGGTGAATAGTGATGTTATCAGATTTTAGTATCAGGTATCTTGCTCATCAAATTACTTCGCATAGATATTCAGGGGATTATTTGTGATCCCACTCTAGATCGAAAATCAATTACACCAACTGGTCCCTATGCAATTTCTGCATCTCTCAATTTATGTCCATGCTAAGCTAAAAATCACCCATGCCGCCCAACTGCTCCGTTCAAACCTGGTTTCCCCAAATCGAATCCAGTATGCTCAAACGATTACAAGAATAGCATGCCTGAGGAGCTGTGTCCAGCTTCCTCGTAAACACGTAGAACGCCTGATCGCTACCCATAGACGTGCTTTCATAGGTCCGGAACGCCGTGCTGTATCCATACAACCTCCTCCATCTCCACGGTCGTTGTCCGTCAGTGGTAGATACGAAGTCTTGTTAGACCTTTGTCGTCGTGACTCATTGTACGTGTTACAAGTGTCCCCGGTAATTCCGACGGCCGTAGACCAGCCAGTCACATCACCTCGCAGACGTGTTGGAAGCTCGATATCAGCCGATGAACCGAACCTTCAATGGAATATGCACAGTGGAAGACACTTCGAACGAGGTCTTCCTCTTCATCCAGCCATGTCCTATCTCCTACTAACCTTCCTCAAAGGCTTACTCCCCCCTCCAAACGCTTCTGGATCCACCGTTCGATATCCACTTTGCCTTCGACTCCCCCCGGACCGCCTCGGTGGACTATGTTCTTCAATTACCTCCACAATATCCTCGCCTTGCTCGACGGGAGCCCTTCTCGGTTCCTCTAATATGACGGTTTCCCTTCTAACTTCCCTTTCTCTCCGTGGCGGGCTTCTCCGTGGCGGGCTTCTTCGTGGCGGACTGCGCTGTCTCGTTTCAAAAATCTCGCTAACTGATTGGCTTCTCGAAACAGTGCGGCGAGGCGACCGCGACCGTCGGCGGACCACTACCTCTTCTTCTCCTGAAGCGGAGGCGCCTCCCATGTTGAAAGCCGTGTATATGAGCCCTAAGATGAGAAGGAAGCCGCATACAGAGCCAAAAACGATTCCGACAACCTCACCCGGCGGGGGTCCAGCATCCAGGCCGGAGTAGGTGAATGGAATGAGAGTGGGGTTGGCGGGGTTAAGCTGGGGGGACTGGCGGCGAAATATTGATGAAAGTGGTTCATCGAGAGGTTGTATCGAGTGGTCTGTTCTCGTAGGAAGAGTATCTGAGGGTGAAGAGAGTGAACGCGAGATGAGGTTCGGTATTGACGGGAGGAAGGAGCGAAGCGCGAGCGGGTTGGGTGATGAGAATGGTACTTCGGATTTATGCAGTATAGGAGGCATTGCGACGAACAACGATGTTTGCCTCGAGTCTGCTGGCCGACACTATTGTGCTGTCGAGCGTTGAGTCGAGTCGTTGCTGCGTGTAGCCGCGGCCTTTTCGCAGTGACGATGTTGTGACGTTGCTCGAATCAAGTTCGATGCGCTCGATAATCTGAAATTAAACGAGCGACAATAAGAAGAATACTCAGAATGGGAGTATTCTACCAACTGTTAGATGGTGATTTGCGCAATAGAGTCAGAACAGCATGGTGGTGAAGGTTGGAGATCTGATTGTAGGCGCAAGCACGGCATCCCTCAATGTCATACTGCCAAGACTTGTTCTCTACTGAGTGGCTGGAAGGTTAGGTTGTTGCCATGGGACTGCTGGAGCGGAAATAGAAACATAGATGGAGCTAGAGGAGGTTGGGGCTAGCGGTCTCGGTTAAATCCAGTTTCTATCCGCGTTTTAACAAGAAAGCCTGAAGCACGCCCGTTGCAAAGAGCTCTTCGGAGTACGGAGGGTAGCGGAGATTGTTTCTTCGTCAACGCTGTTGGGTAAAATGTATATATTAAACCAGCGTTGCCAACAGTTTCGTTCCCGCCTCTTCGTAACACGAGTACGGAGGTAGGGTTTACCTTCAGGAGCACAGAGCAGTGAACATGGACGGAGGTGCTGTTGGGATATCACCGAGAGAACATCACGTTGCATTCGTAGAGATGGCGAGGTACGTTGGGTGATAAGTATCCAGAGGGCGTCAAAAGGTGTACGGTTCGGGGCATGCCTGTTCATGGCATTTCACACCCTGTTCCTCTCTCTCTCAAACCTATGATGAGAACAATATTGCTTTGACCCGGCTGAAGTTACTAGTGCTGTGATGATAAAAACTACATTCCCACATCCAGAACTCCAAAAAGAAAAAACGCTGCCTCTTCTCATATCTCTAATTCTTTCAATGCCCCCCTCCACGGATACCACCCGCTCAGCGGTCACTGTAAGATGACACGGCTGGGTACTTCCTCCGATCCACCAACATGAGGTCCATTCACAATGTCCGCAAGTTTTCCTATCGTAATCCCAGCTGTGTCGTGTACGATTCTTACCGACGTAGTAAACTCGAGCCATACTTTGCTGGGGGCGGGCTTAGCGATGAACATGTCTCGCCAAGATGTTGGTGCTCGCAAAACTCTGTCTCGGTCTGCAAGCTCTATGGGACCTCGGATGCCATCGGCGTGCCACTCGAACCACTGCGCCGTTAAAGGGTTCCGGGTCCAAGGGTGCATCCATTCCTCATCACTAGCCACGTGTGCCCTTTTAAAGAGCTTTTCTTGAATCCTATTCGACGTTTCGATGAGATCTTTCCATTCTCGGCATACCTTTGGAGCGCAGGAAAGGAGATCCTCCATCGGTAGCTGTAGTAGTATATTCTCCATAATTCCGTCTGGTAGTCTGTCCATTGTTGGAGAAGGGAAAGGGGTCAATAGTCGTTGTCGAAGGTGTAGGAGATGCAGAGTGTTGCTGTAATGCTGTTGGCCACATGAGAGGCAGGGCATTCATATACATCCACAAACAAAGGACCATGTCCAGTTGCGATTCAGAGACATCCATCTGAGCAGACTGTCTCTGTCGTGGGAGTCTCAAAGCTTTTGTGTTCAGGCTCTCGTTGAGAAAGAATAAGAATGTCTCGCCCAGACTGAAACCACCAAATTTGAGTTTTAGCCAGAGACTAAGCGAAGGATGAGCGAAAGTGGGGGGCACGGATATTCAGAATCTCCGACGTTGGGGACAAATTGTCCATATTGGCTGTCGTCGTGACTCGAATCTTCTCCGGTACTGCTAGAAATGAAACTATGGTGACTAGGCGTTTGCTGTTCAAGCGTTGGATCCGACTCTAGAGGTGCCTGCGGTAAAGGCTTGGATGTATCTAATCTTGCTGTAGGTTCTGGAAGAAAATCCGCACTTCCTACATTAGGTTCGCCATCGACAATGACGACCATGTCGCCTTCTTGTAGAGCCTGGATCTTGTCTTGCGCATAATCTTGTCCACCGTCTAGCAAATCGCCTGGGGTGATCAATCTTTCCGTTTCATCCTCGCTCCTTTGCAAATTCTCCACATATTCTGCGGACTTCATCTGGGGCCTTTCGCAAAAGCCAAAATCAGACACAAAAGGCCTGCCAGAACTGGGATCCCACCAACCACACTTCCGACAATAATTACGACTAGAAGCCAATTATCAGGACCACCAATACCCAACCTTACAGAAGCACTGTCGAAACGAAGTCGTCCTTTCGACCGCATTCATCCCACTCCCTCGGAGTGAAGCTCGTCATGTTCGGTCGGGATGCAATCAGATCCAGTCTGCGATTGAACTCTTCCCCGAATCGAGCCTGGAAAACAAGTTCCACAGCTGTAATATTCAGAGCATTCGTCACATCCCTCGTCAGCACAATCTGGACAGTCTCTTCCGTTCGATTTGTAGCCGAGAAATCCACATCCACCCGTGGGTACTGGGTGTTGAAATATGCTATACATACCTGAATAGGATTGTTCCAAAGTGTGTTCACATTTTGGCCGATTCGTAAACCAACACTGGGTACCCATCATTCACGCCGAGCGGGAAAGAGCACATGCTCATAAGGCTAGAGAGAACCCCTCCCGTCGATGTGCCCGATGAGCGGCTACATATAGCCATCATGGCCTGGTGGATATAAGAGGTCAAATTGATTTTGCGCTGATGCTAGCTTAGACTTTGAAATGCCCAAAAACGAGGTGGGGGATGGTAAGGGCCTGCCAAGAATAAAGCTCTCGGTAGCGAGGAGAGTCGGGAGGATAGCACGGTCTGTTGTTGAGGAGAATTGATGAACTTGTCTTGAGGTGTTGAGAAGTTGAGCCATCTGTATGCGGAAACGCCTTTGGCCGTTGTTGCATAGAGAAGGATAGATTGTCAAATTCATCTGCGTCTCATAGACGTACCAAAGAGTTCGAAATGAACAACCAGGACAGTCGAGCTTCGCGATAACATTGGAGCCTCGCTCCATGGTATTGATCTTGGCAGCAGGTACCCCCTTCTGAAAATATCTGCTGGTTCGGGGCGGTAAGTAAGCTGCTACAGTACATAGCTGTATATGCGAACGTCAGAAGTGACACAAAGAAAGAGAATCCGCATCGTTTTGGAGGGAAATATATAGGATGAAAGAGGTTTGTAAGCACGCAATCCCATATAGACGAGGGGAATAGGAGAAAGGGATTCTTTGAGTTGCCGTCATGAAATATATTGACGTGACTTATAGATAGGAGGGAGCTGATTATTCGACGGCGGTTTGCCCTTGGTGAGACACGGATTTTGCGGGGTCCCAAGGCCGTTGTTCTGGCGTGGTTCACAGGCATAGCAAGGAATATGACGCATATGGATGCTCAGATATTCATAAGACCTTCTAACCTTGACCCTGAATCTATACGGGTAAAGCAAGACAGAGGAGCATTGGCGGCATTACCTGCTCCTCGACAGAAGAAATCGCCGGAATAACTCTACAGCTTTTGCTTTTCCTTCTCATTATAAGCCGTTATTTATCCTTAGACCATCTCGCGCACCGCCTCCTTAGTCACAAAGGTACTGGTTTGCGAACGCGGTATAGCTTCTCTAGACTCGACGTTTTTTACATCTTGCAGCTCATAATTCGCTCGTCTTGAAGCAAGCTTCGCATCCGACTCATCTAGGTGTGCCGGTGTTTCGCCATCGGAAATACGTGTGTGCGACCATGAGGCGTGCGAGACGTGGTTCGAACGCAACGATCGAAGCGAAATGATGCTTCGGAGACTCGCGAGGATACGCTCTGGGGAGGTCTTATTTATGATGGCCCAGAGCGATGGCAGATTTACAGCTAATAAGCTGAGTCCGGCTTCGAGATTGGACCAAAAGATCGTCTCGGTATCCTCCACTTCCTGAGTGTCAGAAAAAGATGCAAACGGTTGAGAGCTGGGGAACTCACAGCGGGCATCAGCGGTAAGGCTGGGACCATCTTCGCATGTGTCAATACTGTATTCAGCACTTTTGGCGAGTGAAGGGAAACGCTCACTGGCTACAATCTTTAAGTAGATGACCATACGCGCGGCGCTTGCCGCGAGACCACTATGATAACCGTTATTAGGGCTGGAACATGGTCTGCGGATGCAGTCCTCACATCAAAGCCAGTCCAAATACGCCAGTAACAGCGACCTTTCGACTCACGGTCGTATGTAAGGACCAGATCTAGAAGCAAAGTCATTAAGAATATAAGGGACCGGAAGGTGCCTGGTTTCACCTTGGGTAGAGGCAACATAATGATTAACAAGTCAAGAATGAAATTTGAAATTGCAAACCCAGTTTCGAATGGAAACGCGTAAATACACTTTGCAATGTACTCGTCGACATTCGTCCAAAGCGCAGAAATCTCACTACCGCATTGAAGACCATTCATGATAGTCATAGCGATTATCCATAATACTGTTACGCATATGGATACCAACATGGTGATGTCGAAGAGGGTGTGTTTGCCATGGATGCAAAAAATCCGACGGTAGAAGAAGAGGGCTCCCAATTTTATACATCCTAATGCGGGGATCTGTATGAATTGAAAAGCTTCCAACAACTAGATAGATCCCAATCATTATAACGAACAGCCAATGATTAGGTTCCTAGAATACTTGCCTGACCTTCGTACATTGTATCATCATTGAATGCTTTGGGATTCGTCTTTTCTTCTGCGCTGGGTGTAACATAACCCCAGACTCGTCGCTTGACGCCTGTAGGCCACAGCATAAGTTCCTAGCGCTCCATGACATGGAAATGGAATCTGTTCACCCATTATAGCACATATACACATCCCAATGAACAACATCTGCCGGACAGCGGATACTTAGCACGTGATTGAGATTGCAGCCGGCATGAGCTTGAGACCATTTTGAATTCGAGCTATGTTAGAACTTACTAGAGCTGGCAGTATGATCCAATCGTCCGTCTTGACTGGTGAGTCCTGCTTCCTTCGCAGCCAAAATCTTAAAACAACAGCCACAACGCAAATGCCAGGGAGTACAGTACTCAAGGCAATGAGCCCTGTTGGTGAGGTTGACTGATTCAACGACATATCGCCCGATGTGACTTGACGTTAAGAAATGCACCAAAGAAATGACAGCAGGAACAGTCAAGCAAGAAACATCGTGGTCTCAAAAACGATGGACACCGTGATCCATAGGACTTGTCTCCAAGCTGTGCCTCCCATGCGCAGCAAAAGCAGGGAGCCAAACCTAATAGCTAGGGAGCCATTATGAGGGGATTGTTTGGACATCATTTCCAGTGTACAATCCGGACAAGATTATCGGACGGTGAAGACCCATAGCGATGAAGCTGAACCTTAGTCTTGTTACACTGCATCACTTATGCAACCCTTTTCGGGCAGAAAAGGCGAGGCCAAGGCACCCTACCGATGTCCCTGAAGGAAAGGTTGCCAGCCCTTGATCTTTTACCGGACAGAGTTGCAGAGTCATGCGGCCCAAGGGGAGTCTTAGCATTTAACTTCGAAATTTGACCCGACTATCTTGCTTCATGTTGGATCCGATCCAGTCAGTAATAGTATGACGTTCTCCTTGCAATAGGCAATGCACCTAGGGCTCGAAAAGGTAGGTAGAGAACAGGCTCGCTGGGAGGTGCAGAAATGCAGACCCGTACATCCACTTTGCACCTATGGTTGATCAGTGAAACGAGAGAACGATAAATCATAAGTGGATATCCGTGAGACAACTCGGTGTGGTTTTGCCAATTGTCCGGGAAGCTTGCCACTAAGTAGATCGTAAATGCGCAACGACGCCGCCAACCGTGCCGTTCCGTATCCCCGTTGTCTAGGTAGACACTTTTACCTTCGTACTTCAGTATGACGGCTAACAAAGTATTATTGGAGGGCGCACGTGTGTCGAAGGAATCATGAGCACCCGCTTGATACTTTATCACCGCCCCTGGTCTTTACTCGGTACGAGCATGGCGCTGCTGCAAGACCTTGCGACGTATAGCGCTTTACCGAAGATGCATCTCGAGAGAGATACGCCGGTACGCCCATGCTGTAGAAGTGGGATACGATCGACGTGCTATTGTGTGTACTGGCCCTGACCCAACTCCATATCGTGACTTTGCTCACAGCAGGACCTCGTCTGCCTACAATTAATAAGAGCGCAAACCTTTTCCATTCGTACATCGTATCGCCATCACAAGAGACATCTATTCACAGACTTCTCCATCAATAATTTCGATCTCTTACTAGACCTTTTCAACCGTCAAGCCTCAGTCAGACATGTACTTCAAGCTGTCCATCACCATGGCGCTCATTGCGCACCTTGCACTTGTGATGGCCCTCCCCGTGTCCGGTAAGTACAGCATCTGCCTTCTACCGCAGCAAAAAAAAACAAGGCAGTAGGGAGCTGATCGCAAAAGACGCAGAAGTCCGTGACACTGCAGTTATGTCTGGCGAGTATGTACAGAAGATGAACGCCGATGAAGGTTATGCGGGTGACCTTGATGCTCTTCGGTATGTCAAATGCATGGTCGTCAAGTTGTGACATACAGCTGACTTTACAATTCTTTGGTTCGTCGTAGTGTTTAGGGTGCTTGCCTGTTGCTTGCAGCAGGAGGTAGGAGATCTTATATGGAGAGGAAATTGGCCAAGCGAACATGAATGTGGTCCATTATGGTGGCTGAATCCAGACTAGGAAGGGGAAGCAAGGCAAAGTATAGAACTTAGACGTTGTACGGAACAGAATTGTCTATGAATGTCTTGCTGTTATTTCGTAGTGACACCTCCTATACAAAATATGCCGTGCAGATATCCCCATTAGTCCAAGGGTATCGTGTTACACCCGTTATTCATTGACATAGCCATAATCACATGCCGGGATAATGTCAGGAAGAGTATTATTGAGAACCGGCTTGAGTGCGAATCTAACCATGCGTTTGGTACAGGGAGTCCTGGTGATCCACAATGCTTGCTTCCTATGCAACCTGGAGGAAGTTCAAGTATATGTGATTGCTCAAGAACAGCCAAGAATAATCAAAGCCAGCGCAGCGCCTCTACTTCGGCCCCAAGGCTTCCCATGGCTTGTTGCCATCGGGACAGTACTTGAAGCGGTCGCGTGGAATACCGTCCTCGGTCGTCGTACCAACCTTGTACTTGTAGCACGCAGAGTGTTCCACAGCCCACTTCTCCAATCTCCCCCAGTCCTTGCACATTCTGACCTGTCCGATTCCAGAAGAGGGCGCATCCGAGTGTGACTTGGCAAGTCCCGTGTATCTAGGCGTATCATCGGCATTGCAAATGATGTCTTGCCTGAAAGCGTCCAGACAGTGGTTTATGTGGCTAAAATGCAAGCTCTGCGGCACTTTGTCGTGCATCTCCACAAGTGCTGTGCGTAAGATTGTCTGTGAGGCTATTAGTAAATGATTGAGGGCGATGGAGGCAGGCGAGGGAGAGGGTATACAAGGCAGTGTAGGTTGTGGTAGCCGTGGAGCAGATAGAGCCCCTTGGAACTATCCCAAGGCCACCGTTGCGACGGGTGAAGTTCTTTCTCGGCTACAACATTATCGCTGATGGCAATGACACCAATGTCTGCGTCCACAGTCTTCCAAGCATTATCCCAAGTAGTCCTGTTGTGGCTGGCGAAGTCATTATCATGAGTCCAGGCAGTTGGGACGTTGCGCTCGAGACCCGCTGCCGAATGTCAATAAACGACAATGAATATCTCACAAACTCGAACAGAACACTACCGTATTTTGTTCTGCTCGAGCATGAATTGCTAGATGGTGCCCTTATGCGTTGAATAGCCCAGAGACAATTCCCCGAGAGTGAAATAACAAGAGCAATAAACAGAACTTTGGGCAGAATTGATGCTGAGTTCAAGAACTGCTGATGCTTAGGGCTATAGTGAGGTACTTCATCGTTATATATACACTCTTCTGGTACGAGCTGGTATTCTTTCGAAGCCATAACCACCTCATGGATTCTTATGACGCTGGGATTCAACAGGGAAACCGTGGAAATCGTGACGAAGATTGCTCATAGACTATGAGATAGACGGAGTATCCCTCAAGATTCTAGAAGTTTATCTTCATGCGGTACAGTAGCCTCAAGATAGTGATTCGCTTGACGGAAAAAGATAACCGCAAAGTTTTCGATCCCGTCTGTCGGACTAAGACGATGTCCCTTTCAATAACAGAGGGTAGAGACATTGCAGCAACCACTTATGAGACTCTGCAGATCATTGTCCTCATAGGTCTTGTGAAGAGTCCATACGTGGGTTCTATTTGATAGCCTTCTGTGCCCCATACTTTGTGCATGCAGTCACATTAACTGCGTCATCATGCTGATGTTACGTCGCGGGGTTGTCCCTTGAAGGAGTAGGTGCCCCAATCTTGCCGGTAGATGCAGACAATTAAGCTAGTCTGGTCGAATATCTCGCGATTGCCAAACGTTTATGACGTGCATTCGCTACCTCAGCGGCTCTCTCTGGATGGATGTTCGGAGAGGCAAATATTGTACGCGCAGCAAAGTAGCTCCTATCTTTGCAACGAGAAAGCAGGCAATCAGTGGAAAATTACATACTTCGCAGAACGATCCCAAACCAAATTCATTGCTGGGTCTTGTAGCTCGTAGCACAGCTTCAGACTTTGCGGCTCTAGAACGGTAGCATTTTGATCCACAAACATCACTCTCCTCTTGCATCCCTGACCATTGTCACTAAAGACATACTTCCCATGTCCGGGAATCTTCCCTTGTCGACATAAGTGTGTGTGTCGATTGCACGGAAGTCTTGCTTTTCGTAGAGTCCATATTGAACAGCAATACGGCTAGCTTCTAGCATAGCCCGTGACCCTTTCTTATCCATCACAGTAACAGCCCAGTCCAACAACAGCGTTGCTGCGCCTTCTCTCTGTCGAGAGGGATCTGTGCCTAAAGCTACCAAATCTAGGGAACATGAGAACAAAGCCGTTCGATGTTTGTATATCCGTATCAAACAAGTATGCGTGAACTTACAACAATAAGAGCCAGGCACCTGCAATTCCTTGAACTTTCGCCGCCGGTCGTTCTTTGCATTGAAGAGCCACTCCAGCCATACCCTTTTATCGCCATCCACGTGGGGAAACTTAACATCACTATCCTCCGCACCCGAGAATGGATTCCCGCCGTATATTCGCATTGTAGCAAACGCACAGATCTGCCCGTTTTGATCATCGTATACCTTCGCAACTGCGACTTGAGGGTCGCTGAACCCAAGCGACGCTCTGAATCTGGCCGTGTTTTGAGAACGTGCGGAAGGATCTAGCCCACCTGGATACAGAGCAACAAAGGCGGGCTCGTTGATAAAAGCTTTGTACTGGATCTGGAAGAGCGGATCATAATCTTCGTCTTCAATAAGTTCGGTGACAACGAATGGCATGATAAAACAGCGTCTCAGAAAGGACGAGTATGGCCTTCTCTAGCCTGACTCAAATTGAGAGCACCAGTTACTGTAGTGGCCAACATGCAGATAATTGGAAAAGTAAGGATTCCGCAGAAGTGACACTAAAACAGCATAGAATGATAATACCGAGGCCTATCTAAAACGACAAGGAATACCGACCAACAGTCGAGCAGCACAAAGGAAAGCTAGGATTGCCACCAAGCAATACAATAAAGATTTCTTGCAACAACACAAACAAAGTCAGTTGTATCTTCAATAGTATCAACTCAAGCAGGACCCCGCGTAAGGTACCCTTTTTAGCTTTGTGGCACTAGTGTAATGTCTGATCGTCGTATTCAGTTTCACTCACTGGTGGTCTAGGCCGTAGGTAGTAACAAGAGGTTCATAAACATTCTATTCACCCAAGTCGTAATCGTAGCTTCGTCGTTCTGGGACGGTTCTAAGTTTATATAGGTAGGATTCGAACTTGATCTATGTAGTAGAAGTATTACATAGCGAGACATATAGTGGATATGAATGCTAAGATATCCACAAGACCTCTAATCTTGAGCCTCACTATACGTGTTGTAAAGCCAGGGGAGCCGGAGAACACCAAAGAATGCGATAGCCATGGGGCAGGCTCATCATCCAGCATCAGCGGGATTGCCTGCTCCACCAAAGAAGAAATCGCCAAAAAGCTCCGTCTGAGCACCCTCAGACCAATCGTGCTCAGCGTCATAGCCAAGATGCAAGCCGGAGTTCCCTTGGTACAAGGCCATGCTCTCGTCATTCATCGCTAGGAAGTCAAATTCGTTAGAAGTAAAATCGTAAGGATCATCAGGTACGTTGGCAGCCGTGAAAGGTGCGGTTGTATATAAAGATTGTGATTGTTGTGCTAGATTGGAGAAATAATCGCGCTGCTGGGCTGTCGTGTTTGAGCGCTCTTGATACTGAAGCGGCTGCGATGACGAAGTGGGACGAAAGCCAGGCTGCGTTGTATCTGAGCGTCCGTCTATGCTATTACTAGAGGAACGGCCGTGTTGGGGATTTTCAGGGTAATGAGCTTGAAGATTTGTGCCAAGCTCGCGAGGTGACCGCAAACTTCCCGAGAAGTCTTGTTGGGGTTTGTCATTCCTCTTGGGTGTGGGAGATTGAGTTTGATCGTGGTCAACTTTTGGTTGGAAGTCTAAGTAATGATTGGCTGCTCGTAACCCAAGCCCGGTAGTAAAGAGGCACATCTTCAACGTTGCTTTGCTCATCCGTTCAAGAGCATCGCGACATGCTTCTGCTGGCGGGCATTTACTCATGAGATCACCGAGTATAGAAGTTGCTGCTTGGATAGTCGAATCAACCTCTTCGTGAGTCTAGAAAATGTTCAGTACGTCCCAGTGACTTGCACAACAGTTTACCCACCAATTGGCTGCGGACAGATGACGAATGCCAAAGCGCATAGAGGAACGCAATACCTAGGCTCATCAGCTGGTATTTATAGAGAGCACATTGGAAAGCTTACCGGCCATAAATATATGCACGGTTGCTAAGTATGTATAATTCACCAAATGCACTCGATGCAATTCACGATAAAGTTCCAAAACTCTTCGCCCGGATACAGCAAGCTTAATGTAGATCTCCTCTTCGTCCTCTGGTTCTTCTCTATCTGAAGTTGGGGTTATAACATCCTCCGAAGGGTTGAGCTCTCCTGAGAGAGTTGGTGGGACGCTTAAACTCTGCCTGTACAGCATGATCAATGCCTGCCAGTAATTCAATTCGAGAAATTGTACGGAGAATCCAACTGCCGTGTGTTCCTGTAAAGGTGCTTCGTCCTTCCATTGCCATAGCCGATGGTCGATATTTCTCCTCCAGTCCCGGAAAGAGTCAAATGGCTGTAGAAATGAAGAAGTCGTTTTGGAATGCATGTAGGGATTTCGGTGCCTCGTGTTTTCATACGCCTTCTGAGCTTGCCTATACTGTAAAACATGTAAGATTTCAGATTGCAGTAGTCGAAGCCGAAAATAGTGATGCGATACTCGCTTGTAGCTGGCGCCGTTAAAGTTGTGTGACGATACCCTGAAGCCGGAGGTCGTAATATCGATGTCATCAAGGATGGATGGGAAGTCTGTAAGGATGATAAGTACTGAAGCATAAAACCACGACATAAAGATTCTGGGCCTACTGGTAGTGATGACCTGATCTGTAATCCCAAAAGGCCGTCCAACGCAAGTACTTACAAGCCTATCGAAAGAGTATACGCACCACCACAAACGGCGGCGGAGATCACGAATCCATTGGCGTCGACCTCGTTCCTCGGCTCCGATGTCATTGTCTGTGGGACCTGATAGACCTCCAGCTGCCTCCATGGCCACATCATGCCCGTTTTCTGGACTAGCACTATCTCCATTATTGTCGATGCCCGATCTATCCTCATAATGTAGACCTAGGTCAACAGCCAGACGTACGGCGAATCCAGTTATGTACCACAACCCAGGGGAGACAGGTCGTAGGAGTGCAAAGCCTGCAAGAAGTAAAACCGCCTGTAGCTCTTCCAAGCCTCCTCCAAACCCCTGATCGTTCGCGGTCGTAGAGCCTAGAGAATCTAGGTATTTGACTGCAGATGCATGGTACTCTTCCGGTTCTTTCTGCTGACTAGGCAGTTTGCGTTTCTCAGGGACCGGTGAAGGAGACTGTTGTTTAGCCGAACTTGCTGACGGCCGTGTACTTGAGGCCTCAAGAATGATGCCCGCTCCGATGGCAAACACGATGTTTAACATGTAAAGCTCGCGTGGCGACTGCCCTCCAATTTTTGACGCATAAGCTCTTTCGAACAATGTCATGAACTCACCTCGGTGCAGTATTGGTATCTGTGGGTTTGCGTGTTCGAAGTATAGATTGACCAGACGCAATCCAAGGTCCCTATCAGGAAACGGGGCGGGTGTGATAGTAGGCTTCGACTGCAGTCTCAAAAATTGATCCCTCTTGGACGTTCGACTGGCCGCAGCCGCAGAGCCTATCGATCCCGGCTTATTCACCCGCGTCCCGTCCCTTTCAGTGGATGACCCCGACACAGAGCTCCTGACGGCCGCAAACACCACCCGAGCGAACGATATGCCCGAGGTCGAGCCCAAATAGCGTGGATCCGACGCTCCTTGCACGGACACCATGCCAATGTTCGAGGCGAGATTGTTCAACTCATCCTGCTTCTTTTCCCATGTTCGCTTCGATGCATCTGCATTCTGGTCGTCTGTGTGCCCATCCCTTCTGCTGTCTGAACCATGTCGCGCAATCGATCGTTCTGAGCGTGGAGGAAGGCCTGTTGTATGTTCGGTAATGACTTTCGCACCAAGATCGAACTCCTCCGCGGGCGAAAATGGAATATCATGCTCCGAGAGCAGGATTTCCAGGTAATTCACTCGGCTTTCGAGGTAGTAGACGTACGTTCGAGGGATCTCCCTCTTGGTGAGGGGGTCAAATCCCACGCACTTAACGCCGGCCTTTTCGCACGACAAACAAGAGGGCAGCTTCTGATCGCAGCGGTTTTTACGCTGCCTGCATCGATTGCAGGCTGAGACATTGCGAAAGGAGATTGACGCAGCGGGGATTGACGGCAGCACAGCCGGTGGTGATGATGAAGCCGATATCAGCGCAGGCAAAGTTCTGATCTCATCGGAAGAAGATGCTGCTAGCCGAGGACGTTTATTGCTCGTAGATTTCATGGACGACATACAAGGCGTAGATCAGGTAACAGTTGTGACAGTTATACATCATATAGTCATGAGGGCAAAGTTCACATGATAACAATTGCGAATGCTTTTCGTAGCTAAGGCTTTCAACACATCTGCACGATGTCTTGAGCGCCCTTTTAGGCTAAGGTAAGCAGGCCGGGCGTCGTACGGAGTACTTGAGGGGGTGCTCGCCCCTGATAACAGCCTTGGCTTATCAGCTCATCGCTGATTTGTTGCTCCGTATGTTAGAGGAGGGTAGAAGACGAAGGGTGGGGCTTGTGTTTCCCCAAGATAGCTATTATTTTATTGCAAGATCTTGAGTTTGCATTTCTGAGATCAGATTGCCGCCGCCCGCTTTTCGAGACCTTGCTTTCTAGATACGCCTGGTAATTATAAGAAAATGAAGCGGATCCATATTTAAGGAAAGGAAATTAGATATAACCCATATACCAGCGAGTACTGTATCTCAACGCGCGACTGAGGAATTGCCTCACAGAAATCCGCCGCCCCAATTTGTACCTCTAAAACCCTAGTCTATGACACCAGCGCCAAGCTGTGAGCTGTATCGGTAAATGCAAATCAAGGTATATGATACTATGGAAGAGTCATGAAATCGTGCTCGCCGCAAAGTGGTCGCGCTTGTCCGCGGCGATTAAACCTCCGGTTACTTTCGATCAGGCGATAAATACGGTCTCGTTGTGGTGAATGCGCTTCCAAGAAGTTCTTCACCTGAGCCGCTCGCCGCTAGAATTGCGGCATCGACGGCCTTGGGATCTATAAGTGGCTGGCTGGAGCCAGCCTCTTCGTCGTTCACCTCCTCTTGATCCATCCGTCCTTTGCCTTCTACCATCCAAAAGCTTTCAATGGCACCGAGAAGGCAGATGAAGCCGCTGGCCCACCATGCAAACCCGGTGTAACCGATTTCTAGGCCCAAGGAGTGGATGAGGCCAGTGACAGTAGGTCCAAGTGCTCGCATCAGGCTTGCCGTAGATGCCGAAACACCGTTAATGACACCAAGGACCAGCATTGAGGGAGCAGAGTTTGTCAGCAGTATCGCATTTGCCGGAAACGCGAGGACTTGTGCCGTGATCTTCCACGTAAGGCAACAGTAGATGGCAAACATCTGTAAGCGTTCCGGAAGGAGAACCAAGTAAGGGACCAAGAAGTAGAGGATAGGCCATGATATTACGACGAAGCGGAAGGTATTCAAGCAACCACAGTGGCGAACGGCGAGCGGGAAAATGACGATTTGGGCCATCATCGAATAAATACCTTGTAACGAGAGCAAGAAGCCTATGGTCTTGGAAGACAGAGCAAAGCCACCTGTAAACTTAAACGGGAGCGAGGGCGGCTCATGCGAAATCGGTTCGCTAAGGAATACTGGCATTAATTGGTCAAATGATATGGAGTGACTGCGAGGGTATGAGCGCGGAAAGTTCACTACGACTCTCCCTCCAGAGCACTCACTAAGCTAGAAGCCCGTAGCCTACTATGTTTAGAATCACCTGTTTCGTGAATGCTTTTTGAGCACCGCGTGGCTTGCTCTGTACACTCTTCTCGCTGTTGGTCTTGTAAACCATGCGGTCTGAAATAGGCGATTGAGCCCGAGATAAGCAGTTCCGAGGTGATCCCTCTCTCGTGCAGTAACCTGGGGGCAGATCGTCCTCTAGCAAAGAACAAACTTCTTCCACGTTGGCTTCGTCCGCTTTCGCGAAAGAAGGTAGTTCCGTTCGAGTTTTAAAGAGGTTCAAGATCCACTCGCCGACTTCGAGGCCTATGTCACGTCTATTCTTCTTCTGTTCGTGAGTCTCCTCGAGGAAGAGGATGCCAATCAAGACGCCGAGAGTTAAGATGACTGCGCAGACGAGGTTTGGAAGTAAGAAAGGATACTGGTCAAAGAGAGTCCCTCGAGAGAACCAGTTTGGATAGCTCACACATGGTTGGGCTAAAGCGCCACCGAGCGCTGGACCTAATATAGATCTTCACAACGTCAACAATCCGGTCGGCGGTTACAGGAGCGCGTTGACCTACCCAATGCACCAGACGAAGGGCATGATCGAGTAAGCGCGAGCTACAACGATTAGTATTTGAGCCAGAAAAGCCGGCTTCTAACTCACGCTGATGCTCCTTCACAGTGACAATCTCGGCTACAGTGGTCTGGAGAACACCGACGTTCCTGTAGTCTTCCTGTGAGCTGACGTGTTCTCAGGATGCACGGGGCTGGGGAGTTTGAGTCTGCACCCATTAAGAAGTCCTCCCAACGCACGACCAACAAGAGCAACCGGCAAACTCTGCGCAAAGCCAAACACCAGCATACTGAGCGCCGTACCGGCCAAGCCTGAGATGAGAATCGGTTTTCTTCCCACCTTGTCGCTCAGTCTCCCCCAGATGACGCCGGTCGAGAATTCGGCGAATGCAAAAGCCGAGGTAACCATGCCGGCATAGACGGCAATTTGACGATCGTCGGAGGTGATCTCGAAGGATCGGATCATGTAATAGACGTATGGGAAAATGGACATGAACGCAATGGGCTCGCATATCCGGCAAAGCGCTGTTTCAAGGGCCTGAATGTTAGTCTTTGAGTGAAGCATCGCTTCCGCTGAAGGAGATGAGGACCATAACGTTCATGCGATTTTGGGAACCATTTGGCGCCGAGGCAAGCACCGAAAAAGGAACGTACCTAAGATGAAAAGCTGTTGCGTTGGAAACGCCGGTGATGTTGCACCGCTCGCACCTCGGCGGCCACGTGCGAAGATGGAGGGAAGCATGCTTGTTTCACTTCTGTGGTGTTTTCTCGGACGGTAGAACTGACGCGCTATCGCCCCCAATATGACTTATAAGAGACGGGGAATTGGGACGGGGGACGTCGATCTGCAAGGCGTGTGTGCCAGCCACTATGGCGGGCCAAGGACCAGAACCAAAGGGAAACACCGAATGCACGTCAGATGGGTTCAAGCAGCTGCGATCTCATGCGTGCTGGACTCAATGCACAACCGGTTAAGCCAGGTGTGAAGAGGAAGGGCCGATTGATTACATTAGTCCTTGCGTGCTGCGGAAAGAGAAGTTGACATGGCAGCAAGGCGGATAACAGCAGAGAGTTCGAAAAGACGGTGACAACAGTTAGGTAGAATGAGGTTTTGGAAAAGAAGCGGCCCTTGGTGCACCGTTGTATCTAGTCTTCCTTCTACTGGCAGACTAAAATGCGTAATTTGGGAAACTCATCATCTTGAAAAAAGGGAATGCAATCTTTTTACTGCGAGGTTTCCGGTCACGTTACGGGATACCGTATCACCATCATCATTGGAGCCTTGCTTGCGGTCCCTTCCCCAGCCAGCCTCGCAGAAATGATGCTATACTTGCCGTACCGCAAGGTAGCCAGCTTTCGTGCTGCGTTCCCCCCATCGCCAATTGTACAATTCCGTTCAGTTCAGTCGCCCCGGTAGGCTGGGTCGGTGGAGACATCCCTGTCGTCAGATCCCCCTCGTCCCATGATCGTGGCGATCCATCCTCGTCATCCTCGTCATTGCTACCCACGGTGGACGGTGGTACCAAACAGCCAGACCCGACAACCCAGTCGGAGTCCCCCTGTAGTGGCGATGTTACACATTTGTAGCTCCCAGGATCCACGTCAGGGTCTGATTAACAACCACGCTAAGCGACTAGCGGGGCGCTGGGGACGGATTGCCGGGACATCTTCCACTTGCTTGGCCCAGAGCGTAAGGTACCTGGAACTTCCATCGCGGCTTAGGGGGCTCCGGGGAGCCGGTTCAGATTATCCTTACCTTAGGCCCCCGGGGAATCACCGTCGTTGGCCCGGACATAGGGGTAGCAGGTGGCAATCCATGCAGAGAAGGACCTAAGGTACTTCGGTCGAAAACGAAACGTGAAGAAATATCAAAGCAAAGAAGTCATCAGGCCGCCACATGGACTAAGGACAGATAGCGTCCATTGCGGCGTGTTGCAATGTTCAACGTCAGAAGCACGAATGCAAGCGATGGATCCTTCCATCCTTTGCAAATCCGAGGAGTGTTAGCCCGAGTGCAGAAGAGGTGAGATGCGGGCAACGATTGGTCAAGACAGATGAGAGCAAATGGCGGTGAAAGGGGATGGAGCGGGAACTTTGTCAGCTCCCAGTTGCATCAACGCTTATGGGGCGTTATGGACCCATGTCAAACCTGAGCCGGCATTTGCAGAGGCCAAACTATCTGCCTGGCAGTGACATGGAACACTGATACGACCGATCACATGAGCAGACCCGCTCGACACAGTCGGTGGTGAAGTAACCGGTAAGAGAGCGGAAAGCCGGGGACAGGCCTGGTGGTACGGAGCACTGAGGATGAAATGACCTTATCCCCAAAGTCAATAATCTGTGTAGCTCATCGTTGTCATCACCCGATTGGAAGCAGAAGAAGAAGAGGTGAAGTAAAGTATGATCGTAATAATGAGAACCTTGTTAGGACTCAGGAGGCGACTTTGTGATACCTCATGTACTCAGGACCTTAAACCAAGTCGGGTAAGTGTTGTTCTGTTATTCTGTTGTAGGTCCCTCCATGCCTTTCGAGCGGATGTCATCCTTACCTACCGCCATTAAGGTTGTATACTAAGTGCAAGTACCTAAGGCAGTAGCCTGTAATGCCACGCGGTCTTGCTGTTGATGACCATCGCTCTTCAATCACCCTGCGTCAATCCATCAGCCCTAAAGTCCACAGTGAGATAGGGCTTGCTGGACCTCAAGGTACTTTATGGATCAGATTGGAGAAGTAGTCGGCACTCTACACGTGAAACCCTCGTCCAGTTCTGTCTGGTGCAAGAGAAGTGTCTGTAGATGCTTGACTCGAGGTAGTTGGCACCACAATCGGGCGCAATCTTGGTTCCGGCGTTGTACTTGGCTGACAAAAGACAGCTGCTAGGTGTCTGCTCGTTGCTGCATATGACCCGCATCGTTCTTCTTGGCAGCACGGCTTGCTGGCGAGCGAGGAGGTTCCGTATCTACGGGCCTATTGACGAATGAGGCGTTGACGCTCTTCCCGTACGCCTCTGTTGCCGTGCGCGCTCTCTCTCTCCTGCTAAAGGTGGCGGCCACGGAGAAGTTGACGGTAATCATATCTTGGCAGGGGAGCATGGTGAAGAGGACGTTGACGCCTCTAGGCTGCAGGTGATGTGTCCCTAGTCCTAATCAAAAAGCCCGAGGCTCGAGCGTGGTACCACACTGCCGGGTTCGTTCCACCGTCGCGGCTCAACACGTGAATTAATATGTATGTATTAACATCAGGCTGTCATAAAGTATGTACCTCCCTACCTTGCCGCCGTAAAGTAGGTACTTCTATGTCTTCCGCTACTGGCAATCGTCCCCCTGATTGGGTAGGACCCATCATCCTGCCGAGATCCGGGCTACACAACGTCCACTTGGAGATCCAGATGCTGCAACACGTTGTTTTGGAAAGATCTGAGCCCCCCCCGTACGACGTGAGAATGACAGCTGTTCACTCATATGCCTCACCCTACCTACATCGCTATATCAGATGTGATTTATGCGCGCATTCACACCCTACGTGTTACCAGAGAAGCCAATGAATCCATATGTGCATGGTATCCGATATGGAGAACATCATGGGTTTGTGTGACCACCGCACAGCCTCCACCGTGCTGCAGCCCAGCTCATGCGATCTACTACTCCAGGCACAACCAATCTCCGTATATGCAACTTCTGTCCTGCCAACCCGCCCAAGCCGAAAGTCCTACAAGTTGAGACGTGGATTACGCGCTCTGCCGGTTTCCAAAAGGTTGACAGCCAGCCATCATATATTGGTTGAATTGGTGCCTGCAACACTATCGGTGCCCGCATTTCTTCCGCCATTCAGCTTCTAATGTCCTCCTGCCTGCCTTGGCATTTGCAAAGGTTTCCTTAATCAGAACCATTTGCTGCGTAGTTTATGCTTGGGTCTCCGCTATGATTCGTATTCCGAATTCGCCCGTACCTCCGCTTCCATCCCCCCGTTTCGTACCGTTTCTTCCTACTCCTGCTTACCTTGCAACTTCCGTCCCTTGCGTATCTTCCCGTTCACCCAATCAAAGACACTGCTAAACCAGAGCTACGTTCCTCGCTTTACTCCGAAAGTTCATGTACGAACAAAGTTGGAAAGTCAAGGTTAGGTTCAAGAATCGCATGACTTTCTCCAGCTCCAGGATATGTTAGCCCGACGCCTATATCCGGCAGCCGGCAGCCGGCATTGAATCCAAACAGGGACGACGAAGCCGAATGAATATCCCTAAACTTGAGCTCTACATATCCTAATTTGGCCGCTGTCACATCTGCGGCAATGGGTTTGCCTCAATGCAGCACTTGGGATACCCTCTGCCATAATTAAACCGGTGAGCCTTCAGATGCTAACAGGGAGCTGGAGTGTCTCCGTTCTATGTAGCACACGACCGTACGCCCCATACACCTAGGCTGCCTGTAGACAGCTCATGTGTCCAGTGTTCGAAACACTTAGAGTAGCTTAGTTCCAGCATGTTAAGCTTCGTCCATATTGCTGTCAAAACCAGGCAATCCTTCATGGATCCTACGGCACAGGGAGCCAGAAGGACTTCTTCGTTGGGGCGCTCGATGGGTCAGACACGCCTGCCGCAATAATTGGGGCGGCCAACTGGCCTGAAGTCACCTGCATGCGGTATATTATCATTGAACACCGCATACCTCAGTCGCTGCTATGAGGCAAACTGTTACACGTACAGAATTCCACAAGACCCCTGGATACATAAGCCAGAAGGCGTTCCCCATAGTGGGGCTCTCCGGTTTAAAGATCCCTGCTGCGAGTCGCCTTGATTGCTTGACTGCCTGCTTAGGCGAACCATGATAGAGACAGTATGAGCCTCACAGACTGAGGCGACAAAGCTAGCACGTGTCACGCTGCAGAATGCTTCCTCACCGACAAATACAATACTGCAATCTCTTGCAACAGTAATACCTGATCGAACTCTACAATTACGCCACCGCTGACTCGTCCCCTACCAACTACCTTGCCTTGCCTAGCAATAATAAAGTATACGGTACTTTATTACTGTATATAAAAATACGTCATGACTAGAGTAGAGGACGGGCGTCATAATCCCTGATCTCTTTCATGCACAGGTATGTGCCCCCATATCTCTAATCCCTTCTCATGACATGATGAGTTCGAGCAGCAAGAGAACGGTAAGCACGCTAGACCCCTCAGTATATCAAACCCACACAACCCCATTCCGCATAGTCCGTTCAACTACAGCGTAGACACAGCGTCACATAACCCGTCTCTACGCAGAACCCACACCAGCCCTCAGCAACCAAACGCTCGAGTCGGAGAATCCACAGAAGTACTACGGAGTATGCAACAACGAGATTCCGCTTCTGTACTTGATTCCCAATCTCCCCTTTCGCAGGCCTGATTCGAGCATACCTATCGGCAAAAAGAATAATAGACAGCCCAAGCAATCCCAACCCCCCCCTTACCCAAATAAATACAAGGAGATAGAAGCCTCTATCTAATGTCGAAAGCAACCGTAACGACTTCCACCACATCCCAAAAGCCCAAACCCCACATTCCGAAAATCACCCCCTTGCCAAATCCCCACAATCACCCGCTCCAACATCCAACCCCCCTCACTACACCTCCGCGTACAAAGATAAAAAAAATTAAAGTGCTTACAAACCCCTTTTCCCATCCAAGGTACTGTACCTACCTCCGTCACAACATCTACTCTTAGCTGAACCCGTTTCAAACGATTGTATGTATTCCCCTACCCCCTTCACATACGTACCAGAACTCCCAAAACACGAGAGAGAGAGAGCAAAGAAAGAGAAAAAAAATAAAAAAAATAAACGAGCAAGAGAGAATTGAGAGGAATTGGGGCGTTGCGAAAGCCTTTAACGTTTTTCAATGACACTTGATGAAACCGGTTGGATGTGTGGTGGTCCGTTGTTGTTTGTCGTCGAGGTTGTTTGTTTGTTTGTTCGTTTGCTTTGGCTCTCTTTCTTCCCTTCCCCACATCGGTAACCCCCTTTTTTCCCTTCTTCTTTTTCCAGTTCTTCTTGCTATGCACCTGATCGCTACTTTTGATAAGATTACCTAGGAAACGGGAGGAGATTCTTGTTGCAAAAAAGGAAAAATTCGTTGCGTGACTTGCCAGCGGAACTGGACAACGGGGGCAAAAAAACTAGGTACCTTTTGATGTTTCGATGGCTCTGTTGCTCACGCTTCCTTTTACACACGACAGCCCAGCTGCTGTTCCCGCAAACCTCACCACCCCTGGTGGTGCTTGCGCGGATATCACATCACAACGCACAGGCAGCATTGCGTTTTGCAGCCAACTGCCTTGGCTCCGTTCCACTTTTTGTAGTTCCTGTGATATCTAGTAGCTCTATCTAAAGCCAGATCAACAAACTTCATTGCCTGTATCCCCACCCCTCCCCACCATCAATCACCCACCACCTTGCCCACTCGTATCCAACCCCCCGGCTACGCTCGTCCCGAAAAATTCCTCCTTGGCATTCACTCCCGTACCCGGGCCTCCAGCCGGCACATCCGGGTCCAAGCCCGCTTTGCCGATGTTCTCCCCGCCCTCGTCGTCATCGCCTGAGACGGATCGATCTTCGATGAGGTCAATGTCATCATTGGGGGTTTCGTCCTTGGCGTCTATATTCTCATCTTTCATGACGCTATCGTTTTCGGCTTCATGCGGTCTAGTGTCCCGGAGGAAACGGTCTTTGGAGTGGTCCGTGAGCGGCGAGTCATCGTTGAAGAGACGCAGGAGCATGGCTTTGCGGTCTTCTTTGGGGAGCATGAGGTTGAGGGAGTGGAGGGAGCGCCAGAGGGGGAGGGTGATGCGTTCGCTGGTGTTTATAGATGTCAGTTTCTGCTTCTGCACTCATAGCGGAGGATTGATTGGAAGGGTTACCTGAAGCCATCATCGCCCTCGCTCTTCTCTACGCGCAGGACGCAACAGCCCATTCCCATATCTCGCAACCGTTCCCCAATCTCGCCTAACTCTTGCCAGCCGTTGCCGTCGACTTTGGGAAACATTTCGACAAGAAGTTTGCGGAGCGTCTGTCGCTGCCATAATCGGACCACTCGCTCTTCCCCAACCCATGCTTCTAGAATCGGCAGTCCTTCCGTCTGGATCCTCCATTTACAGACCCCAACCTTCTGCACGTCCTGTTTTACAAACATCTTGATGCCGCAATGCACAAATTTTATCCCTTTTGACTCATTTTCTCTCAAGATATCTCGTGCAAGAGCGGAAGTGTAGTAGATGGTTTTCACGGGATTGCCCAGGGCATTACGGACCATGAACCTGTCGCATGGAAAGTGTGGAGAGAGGGAGTAGAAGGCGTAATTGGCTTGGAGTTCTTCGTGGTCCGGGGAGAGGTATTTGAAGGGTTCTTCAAAGGCTTGGTTGGTGTTGCGTTTGGGCTGCGGGCCAGGATTTCCTACGGGGGGTGCTGGTGAGGGCAAAGTAGTTATCGTCTCAGGACGAGAGATATCTAATTGCGCACCCGGAGGTGGAGGGTAATGAACTTGGCGGTCTTCTTCCCCAGGGGGTGCGGCTTCGTCGACTTCCTCACGGAATTTGGGACGTTTGGTGGCCGCTTGTGCATCGGCTATGTCGTTCAAGGCTCGTTTTTGGGGGGTGACGGTTTCGCTTGGTGCATTTTCTCTATTTTGTCGCGCTGCTGCTGAGAGACCCTCTGCGTCACCGTTTGCTCGAGGTGGTGCCAGATCGTCTAAAGCGTCGATCTTCTCGATAGGGTTTGTTGCATTGAGTGGCCGTGCTTCGATCTCATCCACAGTAGCGATGACCGAGGGTTTTGGCTCAGTCTTTTTGATGTTGGCTTGGGGTTTGGCCTTGATTTCGATCTTCTTCTCCAGCACAGTGATAAAGAAGCCTCCTGTGTCTTGCAAGTGTGGATATACACGCATGCACCTATCCAGTGGAATTCTCTCGTTTGGGCTCATAGGTGGGAACATTCCTTCGATGAGCTTCCCCAAGCCCTCAGGACCTTCTTTCGCTCTCGAGTCCTCGACTTCGGCCCATGTATTCCATATCTTGCCTTGCTTGTCCATGACCTTCCAATCCTTCAGACCTTGCCGTCTTTTCAGCTCCGGAAGTGCATCGCCACAGTCGACTACATCAACGATCGATAGACCACCACAACGATCAATCGCGCTGGCAATTACTGCCTCATTCTCCACAGGGTTCATGCTACACGTCGAATAAACAACTCGTCCTCCCACCTTTAGCATCTGTAAGGCGCGGAACAGAATCTTCACCTGCGTGCTGAATAGTCCTATGCCATTGCCCGGATTCCAGTCTTTCCATATATTGATGTTCTTCCGACAGGTTCCGTCGCCAGAGCAAGGCACATCCACTAGGATGCGATCAAACTTGAGATATCTGTTCGGTGGGGTGGCTCCTCCGTGACTGGGCTGAGATGGCAATTTGATTGAAGGGAACATAGTAGCATCGTGATTTGTTACAATCAGATTGGGAGAATTTAGACGCTTCATCTGATGAATGAGCATGTGCGCTCGCTTGTAGTCAGAGTCGTTCGCAATAAGCAGGCCAGTTGCCCTTCCATCATCTGACCAATCACCAGTTTTCTCTGCTTCCCCCATCTCCTCTTGTATGATTTCGCCGTCTGGACTAAGCTCGCGCCCTTCATCCTTTGCCATGTTACGAAGGACCTTTCGCGTCCTAGCCTCTTCTCCGGCGTGAACCATCTCAATTAACTGAGCAGCTTTACTACCGGGTGCAGCACACATATCCAGCACAATCATTCCAGGCTTGACGCCCATGAGTAGTGGGGGGATCATGCTGACCACCTCTTGTCGACTTATATTTCCCACGCTCGTTTCCGATACCAAGAACTTTTGAAATGAGGCAAAAGACGGAAACCGCCGTATAATATTCTTTGGCGTCGTCATCTGCCAGGCCAATTGGTCTGGATACCATGGTATAGACGTCGGAGGTTCGACTAGCTGGCCATTGTGTTCTATAGATGTAATTTCGGGTATATAATGGTCTTTTAACCTTTGCTGCACGGGAATTGCGTGTCTGATAGTGCTCAGTCAAAAGCAATCTGAGTCATTAATCGATTACATACCCTTTCGATCCTGTAAAGCGGAAGCTGTTCGGAAGGTCTCGTCGCAACGCACCCCAATAACTCTCCTTTTCCCCATCATTTACAACTCCAAGCTCATTATAATACCGTTCAAAGAGTGTATGGGTTCTAGGTATGTCCTGGGGATCTGCTCGTTCCTGTGAACGCTGATTTCCACCGCCTCTGCCTCGACCGCCTCCAAACTGCTATCTATGAGCTTCACAAGACGTTCAAACGATGAACCGGACATACTAACTCTCTTCCCTCCACGTTTACCCATCCTTGATGTCAGAAATATAATTTGGCTGTTCGTCAATTGAGATTCAAGCTTTATTGTGGATTTGTGATAGTCAAGACCTGCCGCTACGGTAAGCGATACCGAGTATAGCGCGTTTTTGAGTTGATGGGATACTACGAGTTCATCACTCGTTGTTCCTCAATCATCCAGGAACTCACCCTTTGAAATCATCGTGAGTGACTACCTTGCAAGCTCCTACATCTTGAATAGATGGCGCTCTATGTTATCCCCAGGTCCGAGGGTCCCCCAGGGCCCCATTACATAGACCAGATAACTTTTTCCTGTTTCTATCATGCCGTTTCTCTCAGATCTTCCAACTCCTCTTCCTGGTCCTCAACTTCCCCCTCTTCTTCGTCACCCACTTCTCCTTTAACAACAAACTTGCAAGTTGATTGGCGTTTTCGCAGCCACGAAAACTCATGGCTGAGTACCAGCTTCTCTATCCTCAATCGAGCATACATACCTGCACTTGGATGCATTTTGTTCTAAGCCTCCGGACAGGAAATCTATCAGCCCTTTACATTAACGTGATTTTGATGGTCATAATACACCCTATATATGACCAACAATGTATGTACTGACAACCGCGATGTGAATGGTCTTTGGAGTAAGCACGCGGTCTTGGCGCCCAATGCCCGGCATGGAAAGTTTTCAGCAGCTGATTCTAAGGGCAACGGCCGACGACAGGTCGTCTCCGCTGTCAATCGCCTCATTGAGATCGTTTTCGCCCAGCTTACCTGGACTTGGACTTCGCTCCAATAGCAGGCACGACAGGCAGTTTGGTAGCCTACAAACCAAAGTTCGGACCTCGGCCCGTTGGTTGTCCTAAAGCCCCGCACTCATGCAGCTCGAAGCCATTTGCGCCCCTGGAATTACCTACATATAATACTCCGACAATAATATCTTCTCTTGATTTATCGATCTGTTTATGGAACACTCGAATTCGAAGCTCGGAAAGACAACATGGCACCGCCGTCAGCAACGACTACCGAGAGTCAAATCAATGGCTCCTCCCGTCCTTCAACTAAGGCACCTCTCGAGCCCGGCTTGAGTGAGCATCAGGCAAGTGTTCAAATGCCCAAGTTCCCCGGCCCGCGCGATTTCGCGGACAAGTATGAGGAGCGTGACTTTCTGAAAGGTCGTCTTGCGGCTGCCTTCCGCATCTTCGGCAAATATGGCTTTGATGAGGGAGTTGCAGGTCACATTACTCTCCGTGATCCTGTTGACCCCACCACCTTTTGGGTGAATCCTTTCGGGGTCGCGTTTTCGTTGATGAGAAAGAGTGATTTGATACAAGTCGACCACAGTGGTACCATCATCGATGGTGGTGAAGTGAGACTATTGAATGCGGCCGCTTTCATGATTCATGGAGCGGTGCATAAGGCCAGACCTGATGTGGTTTGTGCGGCCCATAGTCACAGCATCTATGGCCGCTCTTTCTGTACCCTGGGCAGAAAGATAGACATGATCACGCAGGACGCCTGCTCATTCCATAATGCGCGTTCCATCAATCCATCGAGAGTAGGACACTGCTGACAGTGCTGACGTACCAGGACCATGTCGTATATGAAAGCTTCAATGGCATCGTGCTCGCGGAGAAGGAGGGTAATGATATTGCGGCCTGCCTTGGGGACAAGAAAGCTGCACTGCTTCAGAACCACGGACTTTTGACCGTTGGGCAAACAATCGAGGCGGCCGTGTTTTGGTTCATTAGTATGGAAAAATGCTGTCATGCGCAACTCATGGCGGATGCAGCCGCTGGTGGAAGGGGTGGTGAGACCAAAAAAATCGGTGACGAAGATGCGGCTTTTACCTATAAGACGATCGGAACGCCACTCGCAGGATGGTTCAGTGCGAAGCCCTTGTTCGACGTTGCGGAGAGAGAATGTGGTGCAGACTATTTACAGTAGCTCAAGAAGTTTTCAAAGATACCAAAAGCGTCATAGCAGCTTTTGGGAAAGAATAGTCATCGACCTGTTTGCATCTATATTTGTGGTTAGCAATGATCCTGATTCAGACTATTGTATGACTGGAACAAGTAAAGACCTGGCATATTGGCTCGAATGACGGGATATACAGGCGTGATCACCGTAAATATCATCCCACCCCAATCTCGGCTGCTTCCGGATCCCGGATCTGTAACTAATACTTTATCAAAAGGGATGGAGCTTCTTCAGAAACAATCTCAGCGTAATAGAGCCAGGTCTGATAAGATAGTAACCCCTCATCTTTTGTTGCGAGGTCTATATACTCTGTAATGGATGTGAATCGCAGCGATGTGACACCCATCGAGCTGACCGGCGATGTTACCCCTCCCGCCAGTGCAGTACAACAGCAAGAGCAGCTTCGTCCCATCACTAAAGCAGACCAGGTAATTGTTTTGTGAGCCAAAAACCATCAATTAATTCATCTCCTTTCCGCAAGTTGTTTATATTACTTTGTAGAATATGTGCTTTCCTCGCCGTCTTCCAAACTATCGGCCCCAATCTCAGTTACGGCGTATTCCAAGATTTCTACGTCGCGAACAGTAGGACTATCCTTCCTCCACACCAAGCTACGAACCGGGCGTTGATTGCGTTTGTGGGGACGCTTGGTGCAGGTTTAACTTGGGGGGGTTCCATTTATGTCAACCCACTGATGGCGAGGACTAAGAATCCTAAGTGGATAGCTGTTCCTGGCGCCATCCTGATGAGCTTAGGGTTCCTGCTGGCCAGCTGGAGTACGCAAGTCTGTCCATCCTCGTGTATATCTTATCTTTGGAAGAGCGTACACTAAGATCCGTAGACCTGGCATCTTCTTCTTACGCAAGGCCTGATCTACGGCGTCGGTAGCTCATTACTCTATTTTCCACTTATCAGTGTAGCACCAGAATATTTTGACCGCCGCAGAGGGTCTGCAATGGGTTTGGTGCTCAGCGCAGCAGGCCTAGCTGGTCTCGCTTATTCACTGATCATCCCAGTAATGCTCGACCGATTGGGTGTCCGTTGGTGCCTCAGGATCATGGCATTGGAGAATCTCACGGTTTCTTTGCCAATTGCTGTTGCAGCACTGTCAAGTCGAAGTGCTAATCGAAGACCTACGCTTGTCAACATGACGATCGCAAGGAAACCAGCATTCATCTTACAATCACTTGCAGCTTTACTACAAGCCGCCGGAAATTTCGTGCCCATGACTTTCACACCTGAATTCTCAGTAGCACTGGGCTATACAGCTGCATTTGGAGCTGTGCTGCTCTCAATTAATAATGGAGTTAACGCTGTTAGCCGGATCTTGACAGGTGTTCTGGCGGACGCCTTTGGCAGGCAGAATGTGCTCATAATGTCTGTTGTTGGCAGCGCTCTTAGCGTTCTGGTACTCTGGCTGGGAGCAGCGATGTATAGTGCAAAATCTTTATGGATTTCGTTCCTTGTGCTTTACGGCATTCTCGCTGGTGGTAAGCAATGGGGAGCCCTTTCTCTGCGAAGTCTGAGGCTGAACCATATCAGGGTACAATGCCCTCTTCCCCGTGACAATATCCGAGGTCTTTGGGATTCAAGCATATGCCTCTGTCAATGGCTTCGTCTATTTTATTCGTGGCCTTGGGGCAGCGTTCGGCTCGCCCGTCGGCGGAGAAATCCTAGGAGAGTCGAGAAGCCTAACTACAAGTGGTCCAGATACGCTCACGGCTTATCAGTCGCTCATATGGTATGACGGTGCTCTATTGCTAGCCGCCACGCTTTGTGTGGTGGGTGTAAGGTGGTTTGACGCCATTGAGAAGGAACAGTGGAAGTGGAAAGCTTAAGAAATTAGCTGTTAGCACCCTAATCATTTCAGTCGTCCACGAACATACCGCGGTGAGCCCAATGCGATGTCCGCCATGTCCTGAGAAACATGTTGATGGCTCGATGCTCTCCCGCTACAGGATTACCTCGATACGGCTTAGCCTATAGATTTTTAGCGTGATATCTTCTTGCACTACATATATCCATTCAGGGTCCAATATTAAAATTTTCGTTACAAGCTACTTCAGCATCACCACTCGCCGCTTCTAGAGAAATACACCTTTCCGCAGCAACATCACAACCACATTCTGTGCGTAATCCATTCTTTCCTGGATTCAGACAGCTGCTCACTACTCTTTCTTTACTATAGCTCGTCTTTAGCCCGAGTCATACAGTCAATGCTGAACGCTGTGCGAAGAGGTCCAGCCTCGATAGCCAAAACATTACTTTTGCCCTCAACTTCTAGAATATGTATTACCTCAAATGCGCCTCGAATAATTTACCCTAAAGCACCTCGACTTCAATCTTGCACCGCTCTTCGTGCACTCTGCACAACCTCGCAATGGAGACAGAAAGCTGCTATCAGAGAACAGGAAGAGGAGATGGAAGAGATTGTAGATGAGGCCAACTCGCAAAGACCGCCGTCGGATGCTCAAATCCACGAAGCGACTAGGTATGGCCCCGTCACGAGTTTCAACGAACTGTCTGAGAGAGGGATGGTCTGCAATACTGTCGTCAATACTATAACCCAGGGGATGGGGCTTGAGACGATGACTGAAGTCCAGAGCCTGACCATAAACGAAACATTGAAAGGGATTGACGTGTAAGCTTGATCTCATAGCTGCCTTGAGGAGGTGTGCTAATACTAATATCTTCTGTAGCATAGCACAAGCCCGTACTGGTACTGGTAAAACTCTTGCCTTCCTTATCCCTGTTCTACAGAACATCATCAGAAGGGATCCGAGCCTTGAAAGGCGTAGTGGCAATCATCAAAGTAGAGGGTCGCCTATGGACATCAGAGCAATTATCATTTCACCGACGCGAGAGCTGGCTGAACAAATTGCGGTTGAGGCAAAGAAAGTGACCAGGAATACCGGAGTTATTGTACAGACTGCTGTTGGTGGCTCCCGAAAGCAAGAGGGTCTTCGAAAGATTAAATACGAGGGTTGTCATATCCTGGTTGGGACGCCGGGCAGACTCAAAGATATCTTGGAAGATCCATACAGCCAAGTACGAGCACCGAACCTCAGCGCCTTCGTCCTTGATGAAGCGGATAGACTCCTAGACCAAGGCTTCGCTCCTGAAATACAAGCTATTCAAAGATTACTACCTGATAGAAGTACAGTGGACCGACAGACTCTGCTCTTTTCTGCCACAATTCCTCAAGAACTCATGCAGATTGTTCGACACACCATGAAGCGGGACTTCAAGTTCGTTCGTACGGTGCGAGAGGGAGCGCAAGAAACGCATGAGAAGGTGCCACAGAAGGTGGTAAATGTAGGAGGTTTCGAGAATGTCATACCGGCCGTGTTAGAGCTTTGTAAGAGAGAGATCGAGAACAACCCGAGTTTCAAGGCTATCATTTATTTCAATGCCACGGCCGATGTCACGCTTGCCTCGCAGATGTTCGCGAACCTTCGGAACCCGGGACAAAGCCTCTTCCACCAGCATCCCCTTCATCCGGCAAAACAGTTCTCCATACATGCCAGGTTGACTCAGCAAGGCCGAACACGAGCAGCGGACTCTTTCCGGCGCGCTGATAGTGCTATTCTGTTTTCTTCCGACGTAACTGCTCGGGGAATGGACTTCCCCAACGTGACACATGTCATTCAGGTTGGCGTCCCATCGTCACGAGACACTTACATCCACCGAATAGGTCGCACGGCTCGAGGAGACAAAGAGGGCGAAGGCTGGATCTTCTTGACCAACCTTGAGGTCCAGGAAAACTCAATGAGACTCAGAAAGCTTCCACTAAAGCCTGACACTTCCCTCGAGACCGCCAAAGTAGACATGACAAAAGATGCGCAGCTTCCAGAGGATACTGCTAAGATTCTCACACAAGTAGTTGACGCTGCGAAAATGGCCCCTCGCGGAGACAAAGTGGCGTCTTATTTGGCAACTCTTGGCGTTTACGGCTGGGTAGCAGATAAGCAGCAGCTTATAGACGCCATGAACAATCGAGCCAAGTATCTGTGGGCCATGGACCCACCGCCGGCCGTTGGGCGTGGATTAGTTCAAAAACTCGGTCTGAGTCGTCTACGAGGTGTTAACATTGGCCATGAGGAACGAGACGGTTCAGAGGCTCTATCAAGGGGTAGTTATGGCAATCCAAGTGGTGGCTATGCAGTAGGTGGTGGTAGAGGAGACCGGTCATCCTATGGCAGCAGCGATCGTGGTGGCGGATTTGGTGGAAGCCGCTCATCCTACGGCGGCAGCGATCGTGGTGGCGGATTTGGTGGAAGCCGCTCATCCTACGGCGGCAGCGATCGTGGTGGCGGACTTGATGGAAGCCGCTCATCCTACGGCAGCAGCGACCGTGGTGGCGGATTTGGTGGAAGCCGCTCATCCTACGGTGGTAGCGATCGTGGTGACAGCTATGTTGGGGGCCGCGGTAGTGGATCCTCGCGTGGTCGTGGCGGTTTTGGGAGAACGAATGATCGAACCGATTCCCGACGTAGTGACTACTCTGGATACTCCCGAGAAGGTCGCGGGGGTGGTTCTGATCGGAGTTTGGGGAATCCGAGAGATGGAGGACGTGGAGGGCCCTCATACGAGCGAAAGCCGTATGAGAGAAGGGAGTAGGATCTTTTCAACTATTCACGGCTCCGAATACATTGCAACAATTTCAAGTTACCTCTCTCTCTTCTACATTTGTATTTCCCCAAGTCTTTTTCCATCTGTATCATACTTTCCACAGCTTCTGGCATTTGCCCTGCGAGGCTGGTAGAGTCAAACCACGGTAGGTGCAGTAACCAGATGGGTCCTTGGGACCGGCGATCAAAGATGGCGTTAGTGATGCTTTTATAATATTTACCAAAGACACTCCACACTCCATTATCAGTGTCTTCGGAAATGCTACGACATTGCAAGCTCAAGCTACCTCTATGTCACAAGGCCCCGTGAGAGCGAAACCTTCTCTAATTCTACATTATGTTAAGGTACTTAAAATTTCTACCCCATTAGCGATTCCATTGTCATAGCTTTGTTCCTTCTACCAACAATACCCTGCTGTAGAACGTTAACGTAGTCATCGCTTCCCCACAAGCACTCAAATCCTCTTGAACGTCGTGCATTGATTTGTTGTCCCTACGTGCTTGAGGTGCGAATTGGCATAGATATAATTTAGAATGTATCACAATAGTAAATAGATCTGCCCTAGCAAAATAGAAAAAACCAACCGCTGTCAAAAATTAGCCGCGGCCCTTGGCGGCTACTATTGCACTGGGTAAGAGGTCCTATTGTTACGGAGTGGAGCTTGGATCGTGAATGTCACATAGTGGAATAGATATAAGAATGTTTGCTGATTCCACGCGTGGAGAAGCAGGCAACGCTTGTCTTTCCTCATCCGTCAAGGCCCGATGCGCTTTCTGCCAATCCCACCTTCCCCCTCTCGCGACCCAGCGCAAACACTGCTACCATTAACATACACTCTTGCTACGTTTTGCAATGCTAGCTCAGGATAAAGACAACAAAATAAGCACGCTATCCTATAACGCTGTTCTGTAACATGCTACGAGCATCTCGCGAATAAATAAACGTACAAACAGATGGCTTCCTCCAAAGGTCCCCCCAAGGGGAATCTCACCTTTGTTGACCTACCTCTCGAGACACAGGAGGCAGTCTTTAGTCATGTAAGGTTCTATCTTCGGCGAAGTGAGCTCTCTGATCGGTGATTTCCAGGTGAATGGGAAAGATCTCCATAGCCTCCTCCGGGTTTCTAGACACTTCTTCAGTCTAGCCAGCGCTGAGATATATCGTGATTTGGATTTCAACTTCACCACCTCTGAGGCTTCAGACCACAACGCCATGAGCTCACGGCTGGCAGATGCGTTGCAGACCATCATTGCAAGTGAGCATGACTACGCACAATACATCAAGAGCTTCCGTTATGGGATATCTGAGGGGAATAGTCATAATGCCCTTTTGATGGCGCGAGTCCTTTGGGACCCAACGTCAGATCCATGCAAGATCCTCAACACTGCCATGCTCCTGATGGTAAAGCAAGCTGCGATCCTGGAAAGCTTCCAGTATGTCCTAGACCAACTATACTTACGGGCAGGGAATGAGTTGCAATAGCTAACATGAGAGCCAGTTGGGACATACCGGTTGAATTGAATGGAGCTGTATATCAAGCTTTACATAAGATCATGAGTCTACGAGACTTAAGGATTAGGCTTGACATTCAAGTGTCCATGAAAACGGTTGTACACCAAACGTCCCTTCCACCAAATCACCCATCAAACACCGTGCCTCCATCAATACAGCTTGCTCCACCGTACATCTTCCCACTGGGGACATCTCATAGCAATCATTCACCAGCAAAATCTCTAGATCAAAGGATCACAAACCCCACGCGGCACGATTATTGGGGTAATGGTCGGGTATTCTCTCGTTTCAAAAACCTTACAACCTTGACCCTATTGGGAATATCCGATCTTGATTGTCTTGCTGAAATTGCTGGCTGCCTCAAGTCATCGTCGGCTAGTATGAAAAGCCTTGCACTATCAATATCCCAAGACCTTGCTCTCAAATCCCGCAAACGGTCGGCGCCGAATCCTACAGTCGATGAGCAATCCGAATCAGACCCTGATGAAGATGAGGATATATTGGATGCCTCCCAGCAGCCTACCACTACTAAGAAACAACAGGTCAATGAAGCTGATATTCGGAGGGAGAAGATCGCTCAAGAAGCTATCTTAGCCAGGATATTTGACTTGCAGGACGTCTCCATGGAAGGGAAGAAGCTGGAGAAAAATCTAGCATTATCAGCCAAATCGGGTGCTTTCGAAGACCCTGACCTCTTCACACAGGATGCAAAGATTATGATGAGAGAGCTAACGGGTTGCTACAAACATCTAGGAGGGTCCGAGGACAATGACCGGCGTAGAGAATTCCTGGAGTTGACGGTAAAAGCGGCGGAGAGATATCTCAATACTCATCCGAGGAAGGATAAGAAGCCGATCAAAGATCCAAGCAAGCCCGCCGCTCAGACATCTAACCTTCCATCCTTGCCATCATTGTCTGTACCACCGGGCTTTGACATTGGGGATTTTGGGATACCCGGTTCAGCTTCCGCTAGCTCATCTGCCCACTGGTTCCTAGGCGGCAACTTGCCTTCGACGTCTTCCATGACATCTAGTGGACCTTCGGTAGCTGGGAAGCTCTTGAATCCTGATGGTACGCTTGTGTCAGACTCTTACACACCACCCAGCCAGGGCTATCCTTTGGGATCTACAGGATCATATCCTATATCTCATAGCGTTCAGCCAGTGTATCCAACAATCTATGGTGCTCTCAGCGGCCCCCCCAAAATCTCAAGCTTTAATAAAGGGCCTTATCATCATTCTCCTATTAAAAAGAGCGGTTTGAGTAGCATGCTTTCCCACCATCCATCAATTTCCAACGGAAGTACTTCAAAAGATTCGTGGAATAAGATGTTTCCTACATCAGACGGGACCAATCCGGAAGGACAAGAGAACATCGATCCATTCCAAGCAGTGTATGAAGTAGATTCCGAGGAGGTTTCTTCGAATGATCAGGGGACTCCATCCTCAAACAAGCCAGCACTTTATCCGGCATCAGAAGTAACTGGGGAGATCCAGTTTGATTCGATGGATATCGATATGGAGCATCCTGATGAAGACGCAATAGAAACAGGCGCTGATCAGGAGACGATCGCTGAGTCAGAAGAAGATCTGGTTTCTCCACGAAAGCGCGCAAAGTTCGAAGTCGCGGAGCCCGCCAATCCCGCGCCTGCTGTCTTTCAGACTGGAGTTCTGGACACGAGCTCTGCGGTCCAAGACAGCAACCCCTCTGATAGCATCGAGAAGTCGCCTGACGAGGCAATGCAGGACTATATTCGATCGACACATGGACTGCAGCTCGAAGAGTTTCGTCTTTACTTGATCCCGCTGAAAAGCTCCATCGTAGCAAAAGGTCTGGATCTTAGTGTCCTGAAGAGCTTGACCCTCCTCAATGTTGGGTCTCAGGATCCCTTCTGGCTCCTTCTTACGCGACTCCAGAACCGCTCGATACAGGTCTCTCTTCAGAGCATACATACTGACGATGTGTCTTTTGCATTTCTCGAATTCCTTAAAACTTTTGAAGGGCTCACTGAGTTATTCATGCATGAACGGAGCACTAAGCATGAAATCGACCAAACGATCATCGCTCGTACTAGTGTTGATATTACGGGCATACGCAAAAAAGGACTTCGCAAGCACATCAAAACCTTGAAGCGACTTATGATAAAGAATGAGAATGACGATGCTTGGGATTTGGACCCTAAAATTATCGCGCTGCTGAGTGGCCAAGGGGGGGGGCTGCAGGAATTAGCTGTCAGCATGAGCATGGAGAATTACGTGAGTCTTTCATAATTGGTCAGCTTGAACGGTACGTACTGACCAATAAAGCACATTTTCATGCAAAACGTTGCCGCATTCAGCAACCTCCTCGCTTTACACCTCCTAGCATTACGTGATAACAACCGTACCTTCCTGCATGCCGACAGTCTTCATTCCGCCGTCGACAGCTTCTCGCACTATCCTGACGTCAAGCTCAAGTGGATCGCTTTAGATAACAATCTGAGACTTGTCTCCCGCAAGCCTGAACGCTGGGTTAAAGTGTTCGAAAAACGGAAAGAGGACAAAAAAAGGAGAGCGCATATCAAGAGCAAAGGTAAAGGGAAGGCCAAGGCGACTGAAGGGGCCGATTCCGAAGATTCATCAGAAGCGGACATGCCAGCCGATGAGGTCGGTCATAGGCTGATTGCCATGCGATTGCGCGCAGACAGTAGGCGCAACTTTAGTGATGCGCAAGGGGTTGAGATTTTTACAAAGGAGATCCGGTTAGGGAAGTTCTGAAGCCGACAAGGCGTACGTAGCAGGAAGCTTGGGTTGATTTCGAGGGTCTTGGTTGTTGTTGCATAGAATATACCCCTTTAGCATTATTAGATCAATAAGACAAAGATTATCATGATTTAGCAGATGTAGGCCCAAGCAACGGGCGGTAGCCTGTCGTCGGAATCCTGAGGGATGTCAGAGCTTCGTGGTAAGTGCTCTTGTTTCTCTCTCAAGTGTTCGTTTACTTGAAATCCGTAGTGATAAAGAGTCTCTCTAGCAGTTAGCAGGCAGTAACTAGAACATACATTCTTTAAGCTTTTTCCCTCTTAAAACTGCTGAGAAGAGCAAAAACAATGTTCCTAACAAACGCTTAACGCAATGTTTCCTCTGAAGAGGGAGGGAGGATAAGCACAAAAGACTGATCAAAATCAAGACTCCAAATCGGGGAATCGAACCCCGGCCATCCGCGGAATCGTCTCTGACGGAGTGAGAGGCGGATATCCTAACCACTAGACCAATTTGGATGTTTTCCTATTAAAGATTACCGCTATTATACTAAATTATATTAAATAGAATTAAACTTGTACTCCAGCTGCTCTTGCTCTTGTTATTCCAATATGAACAGGCAACCAACGTTACAGAACCTTCGTAAATGTATAAACCACCTGAATGGTCAATTCAGCTGACCATTTAGTGTGCGGGCTTATTGATCGCCCTTGTCTTGGAAACATGTCGATTCGCATGTGAAGAGGCTCTGAAACTGTTGGGCTCGATTCCCAAATGGCTACTCAGCAACCTCCTCAAAATCTCATTATTAATTTCAAACTCTTCGTCTCTATTCATTTGGTATAGACATCACGAACACGTTCCAAAGCGTTTCTCCGAGTCACTTGTTCCATCAGAGCTCAAACTTCGACCAACTGGTATCCCATAGTCATCATGATACCACTAAATGAACAAACGCTTTTCCAGAAAGGAGCCTTGCCAATTCCAGATGCCAAATCTCCAATTCCCCCACCTTCACTCCTTAACACAATTATCCCCACCGCCGTCCGAATCAAGATCCCCCGTTTTCCCTCCCTCCGCTCGTGGCCCTCACGTTCGCGCTCCCAATGCAGGACTCTTACGATCCATCCTTGGTCCGAAAGCACAGGCGCTGAAATCGAACCTCTCTCACACTACTCCAGACCCTCGTCCTCGCGATCCTCATCTCCCACACTCTCCTCGTCCACAATGACCGGCAACAGAGAACCAACATGGAAATACGCCAATCAAGGTACCTTCCTCCCCCCACAGAGCCTCACCGACAGACCAGGACTAACGAACCCAAGGCCTAGCTTTACTCGAAACCGCCGTCTCAGAATCCCAGTGCTCGCACCCCAAAAACCAAGGCTTCAGCCGCCAACTCTACATCCACGCCCTCACATACCTCTTACAAGGCCTCCCTTCAAACCTCACAAACCAAGAAACCCTAACCATCCAAAACGCCCTCCCCCCATCCCTCCAGATCCCTTCACACCCACCGCTCCAATATCGTCAGCCGGAACAAGATCCCTCCCTGCTCCACCGCATTGTCGCCTCCTCCATCCTACGGCTCTTCCTCCTCGTCCACCTCCTCCTTCCGCATATAAAACTTCTACTTCGCAACGCCTACCAATATGAGCGTACCCATCACGCCTCTGAAAAACTGCTGGCGGTGGGTATGGAGACGGCGGACCGGTTGGGCAGGAAGGGTATAGATGTGTGTGGAAAGCTTGGGAATGGACGCATGGGAGAGTTGCTGGTGGGGTCGGTGGCGTGGTGGGTGGAGGGGTTTGGTGGGGGTGTGGCGGAGGGGGTTGGAGAAGGTATGAGGGCTGTTGGCGCTGTGGGGGTGCGGTGAGGGGTCAGGGGGGAAGGGCAAAGCGAATTGTTGGGGAAGGGGGGATTAGGGGGAAAGAACAGTGGAATTTCGTTCTAATGATACCCCACCCTTTCATGAAACACGAAATACGGAAATTTAACGAATCATAGACTGGGTAGTATATAGAATTCACGTCTGGGCGTTCTCTTCTTAGCAGGTAATTGTTTTGAATACGCCTCTCTTCGATCTTGCTTGCAAGCAATTCCTGACCACACACCCAAGACAGGCAGGATCTCCATTAGTGCCTGGCAAAAGCCAACGTACAACAAGCGGAGAAGTATAACCGGAAGCGGTCTCTCCACCCACCAAACAACTGCAGATTGGGACTCTAATGCATCAAAACATTTCCCAATAAATCCGACTCAATAGGTGGGTCGAACATGTAGATTGGCTAGTAGTTCATTCAACATCGTCGGAGCATTTTCAGCAATACGGGCCTGTATCTATGATGGGTTGTAGGTTGACTGATCGGGGCTTAAGCGTAGTCGAAAGTGGCCGCTTGTTGTAGGTTGGCTTTTGCGAGGTGGTGATGGAGCATGCTTGTTCGTGTGCGAGGGGTGGGGATGGGGAGGCTGTGGGGGATGGGATTGGGATGGAAGGGGGAAGGGGGAAGGGGGAAGGGGGAAGGGGGAAGGGGGAAGGAGGAGACGGGGCGTGGTTTTGGGGGTGAGTGGAGGGGAGTTGACTTGTAGGGTCGAATGAAGGAGGTATGGATTGGGAAGGGAGGACGGGGAAAGGATCGGAGGAGGTGTTGGGGTGAGATGTAGTAGATTGATATATTGGGACTAAAATGACTTAGATGGTACGTGAAGGATGGAAAGACCTGCGAGTGATCGACATTGCTACTAGGACGTTTGACACTTCTTTTCGTCTGTTACTCTGATATCTTTCTACAATAATGAGGGCATCATTGGAAGCCACGACTGGTTAAGTGTAATTGATCAATGAAGCAAAATCATTGTGCGAATTTGGTGTTTAAAAACCAAGTGTCTTTGGTTCTTGTCAAACGGCGTTCTTATTCCTCGTGGTCCTCGGCCTACTCGATTCTAATTCTGTTTCAACCTCTCTATATTTGCGTTTTGGGCTGACCTTTTGAGCTTGCCCTGGAAGATTCTGTTCTATGCCGTAGTCGACTTCGGCTTTAATGGCATTCGCGACATCATGAATGTCGATGGAGTCCAAGCGCTCGTAAAAGAGCAGATCAGGAGATTTCGACCAGAATGGTGGTATCTTTTCATCTGCACTGTAAGGATGGATTCCCCCAACGATTGCCCCTCCTATGCGCATGCCGTCATACAGCTTTAGATCGCCGTCGACCACACCCGGCTCGCAGTCTGTCCAATAGACTCGATAGTGTTTAAGTTCTTTAACATCGCTTCGATAGATGCCACCAATCCAACGATAATTTGCTGATTGTGGTCCTTCAGCGTTGTGGTATTTTATCGGTATATGATCAGACGCTGCTTCAGGAATATTCGTGTGAGGGGCTCCCAGTGGTGCCAGAACAACTAGCCGTGGTGGAAAATGGCCCTCGACTACTCTTCTTCGTAATACAGCTCCCTTTGCTCCACAGCCACCTACGTTTTTTTTGCACTCTTTGAGTTCAGAGTCGAAATGCTTATTCAATCGCTGGGTCATACTAGGATGACCTCCCGGGACCTTTGTTGCCGCATGAGTAGACGCACCCAAGGCGAGATCTCGTAAGACAGTAGGGTTCAAGCGACCTGTGTTTTCTCTACCACATTTCGTACATTGACCGTGCCAATATTCCGAGTATTTGAATTGATCGGCGCCTGCTGTACACATCTGCCAAAGCGCGACCGCGGACATCATCTTTTCATCCTGACAAGCTGGGCCGAGTTTGGTGCGGAAATAGTTCCTGTAAGCGATGTTTGTATCTCCTGCATATGTTTCCCAGCGCAGCGCTAAGGTGTCCAAAAAGTCGAGTTTAAGCGGTGGTAACGAGTCCACCCAGTCATGGAGACTTGCATCGCCTTTATCTGCGGAAATCGATCCAACGTTTAGCAATCGGGCAGCGACTATGCAGGAGTCTAGGGCGCAAGAGTTATCTGCCCAAACTGGACCGCGGCCATAATATGGATGATCCGCTCCCCTCGGTGAGAATTTGTAGTTGTGAGGATTCTCGTAACCAGGCTCGGGCTTAGCGCGAGCAAGTTTCAGGGCAGAAATACGGGGATCATCTGCATCGGCGTGTAGCTTTTCGAATTGATCCCGAGAATCGACTGTCCTGTTAGTTGTCCATGGCTGGGCCCGGATGAGTCGAGGTCGGCCCCTTTCTAGGAGCAGACCTCGAGGTTGCCCTCCTTGAATTAACTCTCTAATCTGTTGTTGTATATTCTCGATAACTGGACCGGTCAAGGAAGGTGTTGGTAAGGCTACGTTAGGTCCATCGGCTTCTATTTGAAGCTTAGGATCAGAACGAGATAGTGTGGTAGCAGTGTAAATGGCGCCTAGTAGTTGCTGAGCGGGAAGAGGCGGCGATCTTGCTATGCTTCTTGATCCAGAAGACTGTGGAGGCGGTAAGCCATTTATTGCGTCGATCACTTGCTGCTCGTTGAGCGGAGGTTGGTAAGCGTCCAGGGTCGCCAGTAAGAGTTCAATGGCCGCAATCTCCTGAGTGTAGGTCCTGATACTGTCTTGAAAATCTGAGACAGACCGTCTACATAAGAGTCCTTCCCAGAATTGCCATTTACGGCCTCGCCATATATTACCGTAACGAGCCATTGGGGAGACAATGAAGGTTCGCTATCCCTCTAAGGAGAAGCAAGAAAATCGCACTATGCAGGTCAGAGATGAGAATAAAATGCATTTCAATATTGAGGTAAAATAATCCCTTGAGATATATGCCTTTGCCATACATCTCGAGGTCGTCGTTAAACGCATCCGGTGCTAGCGTGAACGGACAATAATAAGGGACAACAAAAGGTCTTATCAGATAAAGGAAGTAGAGAACGTTGCGAGGACTCGGAATGAGAATCTCAAAGTAGAACGCTGACATGAAGAAACATACAAGTGGAAGGCAAAATGGGACCCTATGAATCCCTCATCCGCATCCGGCGTGGAAAAGGACCAACCTACAGTACAATGAATTCGTGCAGCAAATCATTAGCAGATGCATGCATCATCCAGATGCAAGTATCTTCAATTAGATAACGAAAGGAGGTCTGGGAAGTATCTACTTCACAAGTTCAAAGTGGTGCTATAAGAGCCCACGATGATGTGAACCACAAAGCAATCTTCTCGCTAGCGCTACTGATATTCTACGTAAGCGTATAAGACGCCCATTCCATTCGCACCTCAGAAGTGAACGTTCGACACAAATCACTTGTTTCGATAGTCAAGAGCTGTATCATCCTAAGAGTATACTGATCATCACTTGACTTGTTCACCTGCTAGATTGTAAAATCTCGATCGGAATCCGACAAAGCATGGGGAAGAAGCAAGCGGTTGAGAACACCAAGAAGGTGGCAGGCAATGCAAAAGCAAGTACCCGTCGCAGACCCGCCAGCCATGTTTCTCGATGTCATACTTTGCTGACCAAGTTTCAAGAAAGCCGAAGCGGCAGCGCAGAAGTCGGCAGCCGAAAATGCTCACAAAGCCGCTGTAGACGACCAAGAATGGAGCAAAGGCGCAAAATCGAATGCTAAGAAGCTCGTCCCCTGAACCTACTTCTAGTGGGATCTGTATCTAACCTCCATCACAGAGAAGAAGCCGAACAAAAAAAGCAAGAAGCCGCGCGCAAGAAAGCAGAGAAAGACGCCCTCCTCGCCGCCGAGGAAAAAGACGCCCGCCCCGTACCCAAGAACTCCAAAACCGCCGCCAAGAAAACCACCAAAGGCCTCGACCTCTCCCAACTGGACGACCCTTCATCCTCATCATTCACCCCAAATCCCGCCCTTAACGCTACCGGTATTGACAATGCCCTCGACGCCCTCTCCCTCGCCTCCAACAACCCCTCCGAAAAAGTCGACAGACATCCTGAGAGGAGGTATAAGGCGGCATATGCCGCGTATGAAGCGAGAAGACTACCAGAGTTGGAAGAGGAGCAGAAGGGTCTGAGAAGGCAACAGAGGATTGATGTTATTAGGAAGGAGTTTGAGAAGAGTCCGGACAACCCGTTCAACCAGGCAAATGCGAGATTCGATAGTACCAGGGATGAGATTAGGGAGATTAAGGACAAGGAGAGGGAGAAGGTGGAGGCGAGGTTGGGGGGGAAGTGAGCTGCGACGGGCCCTCTTACGATTGAAGGATAGGGATAATAAGCTTTTCGAAGGGCTCGAATTGCGGCATGAAGATGGGGTCCAGGAGGAGACGAGCATACCTTAGTGCTCTTGGCTATGATGTGGTGACGACTGAACGGTTAGGTAGGATCAGATGAGCACTAGATAAACACCGATATGGCCAGCACAAAATCAACTAAATTTGTCGCAGATCGAGATAGTGGATGTCTCCATATTTTAACGACTTATGGATCACTGCACACCGAAGTATTCCCATCGGAAACATGGACATCTGAAACCGCCTTTATACATCGAATGAGCTTTAGTCTCTATCTCACAAAGACAAAGACCCCCATTCTTTTCCTAATGATGTTAACTGCAATCTCGGAAAGCTTAACTGGCCAACGGATTAACGACCACACGTACAGCGTCCTATGGACGTCCGATTTTCAATGATCTGATGCTCTCTTTACACAGGAACTTTCACCAAGTAAATCCTAACCTTCCCTCATATTACCAGGAGAACTATTTGACTCTCTTCCCCTTATACCTAGCTACTTACATCGAGACTCCTCTCCTAAAACCCCCAATGCTTCTCATACATCTTCTACCCCTCCTCTTCCATTACTTCCACCGGCAAAGACCATCCTTTCGTTCTCTTTCCACACCTCACTCAAAATTGGCTCAATTCGATTCTCCTTGTGCGAAGCCAGTCACATCAAACTATTCCTGATGAAAGTTTTGACAACTGTTTGTACACATGGAAATTGACAAATTTGTCCAAGGACTTTTGGGTTCCAACTAACGAGAGAACAATTAACTTTCTCCTTCTCTCCATGTACAGCCAGTCACATCGGTTTACTTTTGAATGAAAACCTCACCCCCTCTCGTATATCGTTCGCCCCTCTGCTTCCACTTCTCATCTCCTCAATAACCTTCTTCCCGCTTGTCTATCTATCCCTTTTACCAATTTTACCTCTCCTCATACGCAACCAGTCACATAGAGATATTCCCGTCAAAGTCATAGTTTGTGTGATGCGGTTTGTACACATCAATGCTTGAAAATTTCACTCGGCATGCCGTAATCTATTGTACAAAGAACAGAAAATGAATCTTCCACCCCCTCATGCGCAATCAGTCACTTGGAAACACTCCGCCCAACATCCGCACCCCTCTCCTTACATGCTCCACCCCTCCGCCTCCCCCTTTCGTCATCCCATCCCCCTCCCATCCCACTCCTCCCCCCCTTCCCTCCACTACTCCAACCTCGCCCTCTTCCTCCCGCCCTCCTCCCCGCTCATCCTCCGCTTCCTATCCTTCCCCACAGTCGGACCCTCAGTGCTCGGTTCCTCCACGCCCAAATCTGCGGCCACGGCCGCCAAATTGGCAGGAGCGGACACAAACCTTGGCGCCCGGGGACCGTTAGCCAAGGCTGGCACAGGCGACGAATCTTCTTCCAGAGCTAGTGCCACCGCATATGCGGCCAGTGCGTCTCTTGCTGCCGTCAAGGAGGTCCTTACAGGAGGCACGTTGGACAAAAAGCCGAGTTTCGCCGCTTTATCTTGAATCAGCAGTGTGGTTTGGCGATCCTGCCCTCGGTACATGTCGACGATTGGTTGGGGGATGTAGTAGAATTTCTTCCAGGTGACGCCCGCTTCTTTGTATTCGATGCGGCCCGTCGGAGTTACGTGTGCCTTGTAAAGCACTCTGAGGAGCCATGCTGGAGGTATGGCGAAAGGCATTGTAGGACTTATGCACTTCTGGCGTTGTGGGTTGAGGTTGGGAGGAAGAGCGCGACCACGAAGAGACAGAAGACTGGTGTCTGGCTATGGATAAGAGGGTTAGAGACGAAAACGACCTTTGCTTGCGTCGTAGGTATGCGAAGGACAGTTGTCGTGTCGATGTGAGTAGGAGTAATCGAAAACCCTAGTTGTCAAATCTGAAACTTTTTCCGTAGCAACGATGTAAAGAATGGCACGTGTCGTAGAGGAAGAGGAAGTGATAGGAGGTTTTCCTGGCACGCTTGAAGCACGTTGCATGCAAAGTATGTTTGGAACGTGTCCTGAGGAGGGAGAAGTAAACGAAGCCTTGGGTGTCTGGTCTGAAAGCTTCTTGTGGTAGAACGGGGCAAGTATGGTACGTGTCCTAGAGGAAGGAGAAGTAAATGAAGGTTTTGCAGTCAGGTTTGGAGCTTGTTATGCAGAGACGACGTAAAGGGCTGTGTAAGAACGACGCAAAGGATGGTACGTGTCGTAGAGGATGAAGAAATACACGAGAAATCGAGCTAGGGACGTGACTTGAATCAAAACGCAGTCACGCAAGGGTCTATACTAGACCGACTCGCTGAGAAAAGGTATCTCTCACCTCACTCTCGTGGGTGAGAAGAACCGACATTACCGCACACAAGGGAAACCCTCTTTCCAACGACGAACCAGTCATTGCAGTATGTACGTGCCTTGTTAATCTAAAAACTTCACCGGACTTATGTATGCAAGTACCCCTATGCTTCAGCTCACCGGGCTCCGCATGTCTCATTCCAAGCCCAAGGACGCCAAAGCTGATGCCAAACTGCAAAGTGAGTATAGTCATTATGTCAAAGGAACTCTCATTAGCCAACTACAACCTTCATGCTCAAGGATTCCAAAAAGCCACCCAAATCCTCCTTCTTCACCTCAACGACACAGTGCTCGAAGCTATCGATTCGAACCCTTGCATTGGTTTCATCCACAACCTCCTGAAAGGCGTTTCCGAATCGATTTCGGCCGTATCCTCTTTCTACTGAGTCGTCGTTATCGTCGTCTTCGCTTTCGTCTTCTTCCTCACTCTCCTGCTCTTCTTCCTGGTCATCGTCATCATCTTCTCTCTTTGCTCTTTCATTCCTCTTCCTCTCCTTCTCGGATTTCTTCGCTTCTCGGACCTTCGTCCTCTCCTCTTGTCTCTCTTTTCTCTTCTGCCTCGCTGCAAAATCGATCACTCCTCCTCCACCTCCCGTACCAACAACTACATAAACCCCTCTAGGCTCATTAAGCCCAGCTAAGACAAGTGGAGTACCCTTTCCGCCTTTCCCAATCTTGCCTCGCTGTTCTCGTTCTTGTTCGGCGATGGCTTCGCCAACCCAGAGCGCAAGCTTGGTGAGTGCCGAGGGGTGAGTGAATAAAGGTACGTCAGGGCCTTCTTTGACAATAGCCATGCGAAAGGCACGAAGATGTCGAATCTGCCGCTTCTCGATGAGAGATGTTCCCGTGCGCAGAATGGCGCGATGCAGATGTTGCGCTGTTGGGAGAGCGTGCTTAAGTGCTTCAATACTGTATTTTATAAGCTCTGATACCAATGGATTGGTTAGAAAACACCTACTTTTCAAGTGCATCATACGCCTCCCAGAATCTTTTCACCCATTCCTCTCCTTCGATTTTGCCATCTTCATCTACAATCTCCTTCTTTTCGTTTCTCCCACGATCCCAATTGCTTCCCATATCACCAATACTTACGCCTGACTTACCCACCTCTAGGATAGCACCCACAATAACGCCAACATCTATTGCGCTCAAGCAAGCTTTCCAGCCCCAGCTTCGTACGAAGCCCCATCCCTCTCTTCCTCGACCTGTCCCAGCTGCGGGTGGGACCAGGCCCTCAAGACCGTACATTGGAGCATACGTTAGCAGCCTCTGCCGCAAACCCCGTTTCAGATCCATGTCCATGTGCGTGTAGCTTTGCTTGCACTGACTAAGACTGACACCCATCTTTGCTAGGAGCTTGTGGAGTCGTTTTCGTCCCACGTCGCTCCAAATGTGTAACCGCGAGGCTAGATAGGGCGAATGCAACATACTGTCGTAAAGAGACCAATGTCTTATTAAGAGGAAACGGGGTTCAGGAGATAATCGAATTGATGTGTCTGTTGGAGACCTGGCCGTTGTGGGTATGACATCCGAAGCCTCACCACGAGCGTTTTCACGCGTGGTATCACTAGGATCCGGTGGATTCAGCCGCCGCACTTCATCACGTAGGAGCTGCCGTATGTGCTCTCCTCTTTGCCCGCCCCAGCCTGCTGAACCACCAGAGTCTAATGAAGTGGAAATGCCTACGCCTGTCATGCTTCGACCATAAAGTTCAAGAGAGCTGACGCCGACGATTGAATGCCATAGGAGATCATTGTCTTCACGGCCAAGGTCTTCGGCTAAGGAGTAGAGAATGGAGGAGATGGGTTCGGAATACGTTGTACCAAGCGCATAATAGCTATGGAGTACTGCAGTATGCTTTCGACGCAAACGGAGAAGCCTTCGGCGCAGCGTGCGCGCTGAAGTTTGTTTCATTGGCCGTGGCGATTCAGATCGCGAATGCGGTGACGGAGATGGAGACGTGTCGGACGAGCCTCTACCGAAGAGATTGCTTTCCGAGGTCCCCTGGCCGCTTCGAGGAAGACGGCTTGGTGACGCAGTGATAGAACCATTCTACGTGGGCGCATTAGTCCAGTAGTGTCACACTCACGGAAACAGTCATACCGAATTGCTCCGCCGTCTTTGCCGTGGCCTGCCATTTTCGTCTTCACTCTCGTCATTTTCATCATCTCGGTCAGACCAAGATTTTCTCTTTTTGGCAGGTCTTACTTCTATCGATTCCACAACATCGCTATCGGCGTCTGAGCCGTCAGACTCGTCACCATCGTCCTCGATGTTTGGCATTTGGGCAAGCGCGCAATATGCGTTACGTTCAGCTGACAAGTCTTCGTCAATGTCTCCGTCATCGTAGACAATGATACCGCCCTGCCCAGGTTTATATGTTGGCTGTATTCGGCCATTCTCGACCTCAGACGTCCTTGATCTTGCGTTGCCACTCAAATCCCCCAACGCCATATCTGCAGGGTTCCCTCCGAAGACATTGCCTAAGTTCCATGGCCGCCGAGCGTCAATCAACCAAACCTCAACACCTCCAGACGGGTCTTCCCCCTCTTCGACAAGATCTAGTCCTAAGACAGTAGACAGATCGACGAGTCCACCCACGCCCAGGCACACAACTACGCCCCCGCTTCCTCCCTGCTGTGTCCGCATCGGTTGCACCAGGCTTTCTCCAAAGTGTGCAAGGTCGCCATAACCTGAGACAGGCTGAATTTTGTGGTGTATGTAGTCGCGCTTGAGTAGCGCAGTAAGGATGCGGCACGCGCAGAGAGCGTCGGGTTCTAGGGCAACGAGTATCAAAATAGGTGGGGAAAGCGAATGGTGGGTTCGACGTAGATGCTGGTAGAGGTGTGAGATCAGGTTACGCGGAAGGTACATGACGCGATGAGAGTGCTGTATGGGTAGAAATTTTTAGGCAGTGTCCTCTCTACGACAAGATTCAGCAAGCACGCTGCACCTTCCCGTTGAATGATATTGAAGTAGCTGGTCGGGCGGTCAGTTGCGGCGTCGAGGAGAACTCTATGTGTGAGGTGAATGCTCAAGAAGTGAGATCAGCATGACTCAGGATGTCAATTGCTTGCAAAACACCTCCATGTATCATCGCTAGTCAATGCCATCTTTGGACAATAATAGAGAATATTAATACTTGGTGATGTATTGTGATGCTTGGGCGACGCGCATCGTCCGTGATGTGTGGTTTTGAGATTACCCAGCAGATCAGTTTAGGATTATGTATATTTATAAGAACGGTTTTACAAGCTTCCGTGGCGCAATTGGCTAGCGCGTACGACTGTTACCTGCCAATCGTGAGGTTGGAAGTTCGATCCTTCCCGGGAGCGCTCTATTTTTGTCAATTCCTACCATTTCCACTGAGAAGTCTGAGATAATACTTTTTTCGAGGCCGATACCGATCCATTTTCTTTTCCTCAAGTCTGCGTGTACGCGCTTCAAGTTCAAGTCACGATTCCTCCGCTTACCGAAGTGGCCTGTGCTGGCTGAACCCTGCTGATCCAGGCCTCACGCCCGCGTCTTATCCTAATCCCAAAGTGCGACTACAAGGCGGACGACTCTCCGGACCAAGCTCATACTTATGCTCACTTCATTCTCTCATTCTCTGACTGACTCACTTTCCCTCCGCCTGGAACCCCCATCGAGATGAAATTGGCCCACCTCCTTCCTTTAACCCTCCTCCCCCTCCTCACCACCCCCCAGCACACCTCGAACTGGGCCGTCCTCGTTTCCACCTCCCGCTTCTGGTTCAACTACCGTCACCTTGCCAATGTCCTCTCCCTTTACCGCACTGTAAAACGCCTCGGCATCCCCGACTCCCAAATCATCCTTATGCTCCCGGACGACATGGCTTGCAATCCCCGCAATGCTTTTCCTGGGACGGTCTACAACAATGCAGACCGTGCACTCGATCTCTATGGTGACAACATAGAGGTGGATTACCGCGGCTACGAAGTCACAGTGGAGAATTTCATACGCTTGCTCACGGATCGCCTGGGTGAAGACGTGCCCCGCGGAAAGCGGCTAGGCAGCGACGCCGGCAGCAACGTCCTCGTCTACATGACTGGCCACGGCGGCAACGAGTTCCTCAAATTTCAAGACAGCGAAGAGATCGGCAGCTGGGATCTCGCCGACGCGTTCGAGCAAATGTGGGAGAAGAAGCGCTACCACGAAATGCTCTTCATGATCGACACCTGCCAGGCCAACACCATGTACTCGCGCTTCTACTCGCCGAACATTGTCGCGACGGGGAGCTCGGAGGTCGATCAGAGCAGTTATAGCCACCATGCGGATAACGATGTGGGCGTCGCGGTGATTGATCGGTATACGTATTACAACCTCGAGTTTCTGGAGAGCCAGGTCACGAGTCCGGGAAGCAAGCTCACGTTGGGGAATCTGTTCGATAGCTATGATGAGAGCAAGATCCACAGCCATCCGGGGGTGCGATGGGATCTGTTTCCTGGAGGGGAGCAAAGGGGTAGAGAGAGGCTGGTCATGGACTTCTTCGGGAACGTGCAAACTGTAGAGATTGAGGGTGGAGCGCCCGGCAATGAGAGCGAGTGGAAGGAAGATTTGAGGCGGTTGGCAGAGATTATCCGCAGAAGAGAAAGCGATCGGGCCAGAATGGGTAACGGGACAGCAGGCAAAAATGAAGCTCCGGCGGCGCAGGCGGTCATGGCCGGGAAAGATCGAGGTGGGGCGAGGCGTGAGGGCGTAGCGAAAGTGGGCTCTGGTGGGGGATGGGGACAGCAGGTTATGGGGGCTTGGGCGTTGATGGGGTGCGCATTGATTTGGGGTGGGGCGTCGTGGCTTGAGTCGAAGCGATGACCCGTGATGGAATGGGATAGCGTTGTACGATTTGAGAGAATGATACCCCCAGCTTATCACAGTATTCAAGGCGTGTCAGCCTTAAAATGCTATTGCCATTTTCCGACCCCTGAGCCTTATTCCGCCCGGCTATCAGTCGTCGGTTCACCAGTAGTGGCGGCTAATGAAAAGCTATCGCTATCTATAGTACAAACCCATCGGAAGATCAGCCCTTCAAAAACTAATCAAGCCGCTGGGCTGATTTCCAAACGCCTTCGCCAAACGCAAGAGTGGTGTATTTGGGTATCTTGCAAACCCGCAAAGCTCGACAGCAAAGTAGAAACAATCACCGGTGCTCTGAATGTGTCCATCTCCTTTTGGGACCCTTGTCCCTCTCACCGGGGACGAATTGAGGTGGAGCACTCCATAGCCCTTGCTGACCAACGGTGGGAACCGGGCTGTAGGTAATGGGAGACATATTCTCAGTATCATGATCTTGCTCAAGGATCTTGTGTTCTGACTTCCTAGTTGTAGCGTTTGTCCTGAACGGAGTGGGATCTCTCATAGCCGGAACGGTCCCCTTGACCTCTTCTTCACCAGTCCCATCCGCCTGAAGTGGTACAGGCCTACTCCAAAGACCGCTGGACGAGCGAACAGCCGCACTCGCGCTTCTTTGCAGGCCTCCGCCTATGCCAATCCCTTTTGCTGTTTGCATCTCAAACTCCGCATGGATGCCGTCACTCGAGCTGTTAGTAGACGTGGTAGACATGGTAGAACCAGAGCGATGACGGTATGCTGATGCTTGTGGAGATGCCGTGCCTGATGATTGCTGAGAAAGAGATGAGCTCTTTGTGTGCATTCCGGCTCGAAGGTGCTCGGTTGATGCAGTGAGTTTGACTTCATAGTCATTTGATATACCGAGATCAATGGAGGACCGCCGCCGTGACGTGCGTACAGGAGATTCCGTGGATGATGATGTTTTTCTCCCATTTTCTTTCCGTACAGCCATGGTTAGGGAAGCCATGCCAACGTCTAGCAAGACGGGCTGGTTGGTCAAAGCGCCGATAAGAGCGTTGCAGCCAGCACCATGAGTGACGAGCACCAGAACGGTGTCCGGCGCCTCGTCATTGCCATCAAGAGTCTGGTTTTCGGCCTTGTCTTCGTTGATTATTCCTGGCCTCTTACTTGTGTCATGACTTCCATACCACAATATCATGTTGTACAATCCTCGCCGGAAACGCTTATGCATTGCACTCCATTCTTCTCCATACTCGCCTCCGTTACCCCACTCCAAAGGTGGTCGCATACTGTCCCATGCGTAATCCATATCAACGCAGTATTGTTTCGCGTGTGCTACGTATCCTGGAGGGATTTGGTCTAGGGGTGAGATAGCATAAGAAGGAACCGGAGGCACATATCTTGCTGCATCTCTCAGGTCTGGGATCGTATCGAAATTGCTGAGCATTTTTTCGACGGCCCGACTACTTTCAATGCTACCACTGCTATGACTGTTTGCTCGGTCGAGTCTCGGCAGGCTTTGCTTCAGACTAGATACACTCGCCAAAGCTCCTTTGCTGCTGTCTTTCTGTGAATTTCCTCCAGCCGCCGTCCCACCTTGGTTTGCACTATCCTTGATAGATCGATCGGAGAAGCTAATGAGTTCTCCTTGACGAAGAAGATCCGCCTTGGCTCCAGCCACCATCATCACCGAGCTTGGAGGTGGCGTTATGGAGTCAAAGTAGTCTGGAGAGAGCCATTCGCCCAGAAAGGCGTCCACACGCAGTTGCGACTGCTCAATCTGCTTCGCCTTGCCCTGTAATTCTCGCGGCTTCTCTTCCAAATCGTCATCGGGTTCTAGGATTGCATCTAGATGAGGAGCATTGGTATGCTCCATAGCTCGAATATGTGGAGATCCTGAATGCATTGGATGCGACGAGTGCATTGGAGGTGCCTTCGCATTAGAGACATGGCCACCAACTTTGAGTGGATCTTGATATTCTGCTATGCCAGCGCTTACTGCAATCGAGGTTTGTATACATCTCAGGAACGGCGAAGTATGTATGACGACCTTGTGCTTCCGGCGTCCGCCCTGATGCAGCTTTGGCTCCGCATGGCCGTTTTTGTCCTCATTGTCATCACCAACATCTACCACAGCTGGGATTCGAGTGGAGTCATTGGTCGTGGGTGGTTCTGTTGTACTCTCCCGCAGGTGTAGTATGCTGGCAATCCTTGCGCCTAAGGCTTGAGACTGCCGCCATCCACCGTAGGTCAAAGGGGGATCGTAAGGGGTGGGTGAGGTGAGATGCCATTGCTTGTTAGCTGCGTCTAATCTGGCACCATGTCTGTAAAGCCATCAACAATATGTAGATATCAAATTTATACCGAGCACCGGCTACCTTGCAATTATCACCACATCTGGAGGCTGTCCCATTACATGCCCTTTCGCAGAGATTGGAGAAAACCACGTCACTGCCACATCGCTCAACCGAGGATGGATAGGTAAGGTAAGGTAGGTAAGGTAGTCTTTGTTTCTTCGAGCCTACGCCTCCGAATACGTAACGGGCTTGCAGCTAGTAAGGTATCGATGCCTACCTTACTTTAGGTTGTGCTGCTGGCAGCTGCACGTCACAACTTCATAAGTACCTTAGCGACTCATGCAGGATTCTTTTTACGGTGAATCTACGGTTGGGTTACGATAAAGGTTTTGTAACGGTGTTACCCAACCCTCTCGCCTTTAGGCGAAGAAATTTGGAACACGTAGTAAGCGTCATACGGTTAATTACCATAGTACGTCATATAGTTCAAACCGTTTAGACCTTTTTGAACGTCAACTTGATTTAGCGTTTTAATAGTTAACACGAATTATGATAATGATAAATTTATGACGTTACAGCAATGTTAACCATTCTGCTACCGCAAAGCAGCCGAAAACCTGTAAATAACCTGTAATCTACCAAAGACTGTCATAAACCATATTGCTTCACCATTCATCATCGATGTTCTCAACTCTCACCATATTATGCATCGCTTCGATCAATAATAACGCTGTCACACGTTGTCGTGTTGCTTCTATTTCGTACGAAGCTTTCTATATCGCATCTGTATTCTATCTCATTACTCATTAGCAAAAAGTCTCTTAACAAGAATTATTTGTATGAGAGCGTAAGTCAGCTATACCTGAACAAGCTCGGCAACGCTTAAGCAATGTTCAGCTCGCTGCAGTCTGCAGAAAGAATCTGTAGATCTAGAAGATAAGCTAGATACAGATAGATAGATAGATAGATAGATAAATAGATGTAAGATGACTGCGTGTGTCGTGTTTAGATGTCTGTGTAGAAAGAAGCTAAAAGATAAAGAAGAAAATCTCTGTAAGTAGCTCGCTACCGTAAGGCTGCGATTCAGCCTTACGCTAGTTAGTTAGTTTATGAAGGTTGTGATACTGTTCATCTTCTGTTTCTTGCCTGTAGCCGTAAATTTACGGTTTCAATTATCATCTACCGTAACATGACTGTTTGCATATCAGTCTCCTTCTAGGCTCGAAGACGTAGATGTGACAAATCGAATTATAACCGTAGAATATTATAAATCAGTCTAATGTAGAAAGGTGACTAAAGAATTGCGGTAACTGAGTTTATCTACCGTAAGCACTACGGAACTGCCTACTGACAGTCTTCTAAACTAATACGGTTCTAGTACGGTTAAAGAGAATCATAGAACTCCGCTAAGGTAGGTAAGGTAGTACTTAAGTAAGCAAGCTCAATATCAAACGAAGCCGTTTTGGTACCTTACGGAGTACCTTACGCTAGTTCCAATGATTAGAGTGCTCTATTCCGTAGTAGAAACTCGATCCTGAAAGTACGCACGGGTAAGGTACTCACGGTACTGTACCAAAATACATTGATAAGGCAAGGTACTTAAGGTTCGGTAAGATCCACCAATCATGGCACAATGTGCTACTTTGTCAGCAACAATGCTCGGCACCAGGCGAAGCGAGGAGATATTTGAACAGCCTGACAGGCACGACAGGTACTTCGTACAACAATAACAATAAGAGTGATGCTCTCGATTCCACGTGAGATACGAGCTTCCCGCTGAAACATATCAACGTTTCAGACACTTCTGAGCTGATAGGGAAACAGGCATTGATGTTACTCTTGACAGGAGGTTGATTACAGATGCCCGAACACGAGTTTCTCATTATTATCCCTTGATGATTCCGAGAACGTTTACTCCCGTATTGTACTACGGCTACTCGGGGAGAGGTTGGAGTCTCCTCCCTGAATCAAGGATTGAACTTTCCTTCAGTGTGTAGATAGGTCATTTTCTTGGAATACGGCGTGAGAAACGTTTCGACATGGGCGCATCCAAAGGCTATTCAGACACTACCTTATCCTTTTCGGAGGTCTGATCTGCAATCTATGTGGGCAGCTCAATACATTTATCTTTAGGATTTAAAGTTATTGTTCGAAAGCGTCCTAATAATATGTAGGCGATAGATAGGGTGAGCCTCGGGTGTGTAGGCTGTCGTATCAACAGGGGAGATCATCTCGATGGTCGTCTCTGGACTAATCTGCACTTCCGACTATGGGATACACCATTCTCTATTATTACAATACGCCAATGCACGTGAGAAAGAAGCAAGATGACAAAACCCCAAGCGGTCTTATCGGCTTCTCCTATATGCCCCACGTCAAGCAAGCAATGCGGATGAGCAATATCAGTATGCGACTCCCGATCATCCGCCACAAACGCAACAACCACCGTCGGAAGAAGAACAAGAAGGATTCCGTTGAACTCCTGTTGTTCATGGGGCCGAATCTGCCTCTTGGCCTATAAGTCCGTGCATGGTTACACAATGCTTACTGCGGTCAGGCTTGCATAGACCGGACAATTCGCGGCTACGATTGCAGCATTTTCGTTGGCCCTGGATATCTGAAACTCTCTTATGGCCGCCTTGAGCGACCGGATGCCTAGAATATTCTTACCACACTTCGCGAGCGATAGCCGTGCTTTTTGAATTTCAAGTATTACTGCCAATCCTGATTAATTTGAGTTTCCGCCGGACAAGGTATCAGTAACACCTGGATGGAGGGGAGCGAACTTTGCAAGACCTTGGCGATGCATTTATCCTTCTTTCTCTATGGAAAAGCTCGTCTTCGTCCATGTGCAGGACGCTTAAGAATCAGACCAACAAGCGACCAACCACTCGCGCCACTGCTACTATATGCCTTCGGTACATGCGTAGCCCAATATGCGATCATCAGCAGGCTATGAGCGCCATCCCATATTCTGGGAACCACTCGGTTTTCAGTATGAGTTCCACTGGTCTCCCTCGCGTCAACAATGTCTGCAGGTCGTGGGTGACTGTATTTTCTTAAAGTCTCCTCAGATCACCGATCCGTGGTCATTCTTTTAGTCACATATCACGTTCATTCTGACATCAAAGGAAGGCTCAAGCCATTATTCACATCATTTATATCAGCTTGTCTCTCTCTATCCTACTTTTTCTCTGGGTCATCCCAAAACTTATATCCTCTTGTGAGTATAAGCAAATTATACACTCTTTCAACCCATTCTTCGAAATAAAACCTACTAGATCAGGCCCTGAATATTTTCGAACAATTTCTATATACATCTACCTCCAACATCTCGAGCAATTGCGGAAAGTGTCAAGGTTCCTGCTCAAGAGCAAAGCATATATTATAAATGGATTTTGGGACGGCTGTTAGATCCTAGTCGGGATCTACCTTATCATGACCTGTGGTTGATTGTTCAGACAAGTGCCAGCTTGTTCTAGAAGTACCAGCCAAAGCAAATAACGCGAAACGACCTGCCAGCGGAACCCTTCCAACCTATCAGTCCGAATGAGCTCATCACAGCATGCGGCTCCTCCCCATAATCATTGTTATGTCGTTATTAGCATTCTTTGTTGCACTCACAATATCCATCTTCGTCGTTCAATATCTGAGAACCCCGGACCGGCGGAAACAACAACGGCCGACAGCTGGTGGCAATGAAAAGCCCACTCGACAGCTGACAGTCCGAAGTGGCAAGGTAGTTCCTCGCTCTGAGGCAATGCAAACTGCCAGCACTCGGCATTTGGAATCGTTGGATCTTAGCAGCTTAGGATCAGGTTATTCTTCCAAGGTAAAGGTCACAATGGAAAAACCTTCGAGGTCCACACCTCAGACCGAAAGATCAGAGCAGAGACGCTCCTCCGCATACACTGACCTAGAGGCGCAAGAAAACGCACTGGAAAAGAAATGGGAGGAAAACATGAAAGCGTTCCATGTAGACGAACGATTCATGGAGTCTTGGAAGGCTATCAACAGCCGCAGCAATATTATCGAGCGCACTAGACCAGTACCTGAGAGCCAACTACCAGCTATTAGTGGTCAAAGGATTGCCGAGTCGCTGCGAAAAGGTTACAATGGTCCGTTGACGCTATCTGGGCAACCAGTCGAGGTGCCAGCGGCTCCTCTTCCAAAACCTGCTAAGGCGTACACATTGTCAAGGAAGACGACGAATGATTCGGGAATTATGCCGCCCTCAAAGGTTCAGAAGGGTGATATTGCACCCGAACATACCCCATCATCAAATAGGCATCAGAAGAAGAAGTCGGACATCAATCCCGACGACCACCCTCCCAAGAGTCCACGAGTAAGCTTCGTCTTGCCTAAAGCAATCCAGATACCGCTACCAGTACACGCAACAAGCGTTCACAGTCCGTACGCGCGAACCGAGTCGCCTATCCACAATACTCCTGTATCCTTCTTCTCGACCTCGGAATCGCCAGCTTCGTCAGCAATATCTCAAGTTACACCTTCGTTAGTCAATGCTCCGCCTCCTTCTCCGACAGATATGCCTTCCTCTCAAACATTGCAGCCCCATGAAGTTGATGGGACACCCCAGCGAACACCGAGTACCCAAAGTCGACGCAAGAAACCGCTGGAGATTGACACCAACATACCAAACCTAAGCGATACTTCCTTCATCGACTCAGCGGATTCTTCAGAGAAGAATGCTTCGGATCGACCGCGAGGGCAATCCGTCATGTCCAACCATTCGGTTCTGACATTTGCTTCGTCGGAATTATCTTCCATATGGACGTTCGGAAATGCGCAGCCGGTGGCCATCGTTGCCGGCGTTACTCCAAGGACTCTGGCTATGCATCCCAACGCGATGAGACCGAAATCGAAGTTCGGCCGTCGATTGAAATCTCGGAAAGAGAAGGCGCTTCCCGTCATCCCGAAGTCCCCGCTTCGAGTTGAGTCCAGCGATGTATCATAAGGTAGGACATTGGGGGAAGCCCGCTTCTCGCGTATTTAAGCGGGTCTCTGCCACTTCAGTTGCAGGAAGAGTGTGTCAGATATCCGTTGTTGTGCTGCAGCAAGGCGAATTCGTGCAACCATCACATCGTACAGAACAACGTCCCGTAATACACACCGTGGCGACAACATGTATGCGAAGATGGAGTGAGATGCCAGATAGCTTCTCTGGATGGGGTATGAACATGTGGAGAGCTGATGGAGATATTGATGCTTGGCGAGTTGTTCCATTCGTGTATATCCATTCTACTCTAAGATATTCAAACAGTATTTTTCGATCCATAGAGAATCCACCATCCTCCTTTATCCTTCCTACAATGCGTGAAACCCCTTCACCTCTGTGTGCCCTTTGTGGGTGGACTTGATCATTCCGGAAACACTCCGAGAATCTAATTCTACGATACTTCACAGTCCGCGAGATGAAATGGTTACTGCAAGTGGTCCTTCCATTCTGCCATTATTAGGCCTTTCTCTACCTACAGTACCCATGCACGTCATTTCTTTTGGTTACTTTAGCGACCGATCACCAGACTGCGCCCGGTGATAAGGCAAGCGAGATAAGGCTACAGTAGGTGAGTAGAATAGCTATCGCGCAGATCCCTGCTCGTGCCCCCGCCCCGCCTGCCAGTTGCGGAATGAAAGCTTCTAACAGCGTCATAGGTAGTCAGTCAAGTGCCTAGTACTCCATATAACACCATGTATCCTCGACTCACCGGCCAAACACCTTCCAGCACTTACACTGACATGGCATCTATTCAGTCTTCAGTGAGCTTGCAAGAGCTCGAGGAGAGAATCCGAGCTCTTGAGTTAGAGAAGAAGAGACGGGAGCCCGAGAAAGACTACGTATACGTTCAAGAAGAGGAGAGTGACGAGCCAACCGAATATTCAACTTCGTCCCCTGCGATATCCATAAGTACTACCGAGCAATGGGAGAAGGAGTTGATGCACGACCCAAAGGTCGTCAGCCATTAATCTAGTCCGAGTTTCTGGGGCTGACAAGTTTTGAAGAACCGATTGGCACTTTCAGCACTTACCTCGAATGACCCCAATAGCGTCCTTACCCAACGCTCAGCTACCATAGCCGATATCCAGAATTTCAATGTCAAGATTAGTCTAGAAGGGGCTCCTATCACAAATCAACATTCGTCCGGTCGGTGTTGGCTTTTTGCAGCTACAAATGTCTTTCGAGTAGCCATCATGAGGCGATATAACCTCAAAGACTTCGAGCTCAGTCAAGCCTATCTGTACTATTGGGACCAACTAGAAAAGGCAAACTACTTTCTGGAGAATATATTGGACACCACGGACGAAGATCTGGATGGAAGGTTGGTACAGACTTTGATGACCTCACCAGTAGGAGACGGTGGGCAGTGGGATATGGTTGCCAATTTGGTTGAGAAATATGGGCTTGTGAGTACTGAAACCCTGAGTGGCTGAGTGGCATAAGTATCTAATAAATATCAAAGGTGCCACACAATCTCTACCCAGACTCGTACAACGCCATGAACTCAAGCGTCATGGGCTCGTTGATTACCACTAAACTTCGCGAAGACGCCCTCGAATTGCGGAGGCTGGCTGGCAAGTCATCGAACACTAGATCTTCCATTGGGGCCGTCAAGGAGAAGATGATGAGAGAGATTCACCTCATCCTAACGTTGATGCTTGGACCCCCTCCAAACCCCAACAAAGAAATGACTTGGGAATACTACGACAAGGAGAGCAAGTTCGGCAGTGTCCATACCACACCACTCAAATTCGCTGGCGAGTTGTCCAGCAAGACAACCGGCCAAGCAAACGTAGGTGCAGACGTCCACGAACTCTTTAGTCTTGTAAACGACCCCCGGAATTGCTACGGAGAACTCCTCAGCGTCAGCAGACTCGGCAACGTCTACGGCATGCGTGGTGTCCGTTATGTCAACGTAGACATGGCCACCATAAAAACCGTCTGCATCTCCATGCTGCGCAGCGAGATCCCCATCTTCTTCGGTAGTGACGTGGGCAAATTCTCCAACTCGACATCCGGCATCATGGACACCGACCTCATCGATTGTAAGCATATTTTTGGAGTTGTTCAAACCTAATCTAGACCTACTTAAGAGTTTCGAGACTTGTGTCTGGAGTACCTGCTCTACAAACGTGTTTCATGCCTCATGAGTATATGCTAAAAGAGCAATACTAACTCCGAAACCCTGCAGACGAGCTAGGCTTCAACATCCGCCTCGGTATGACCAAAGCGCAGCGGCTAATGACTGGAGAGAGCGCTATGACGCATGCTATGGTGCTGACGGCTGTGCATGTGGTTGATGACAAGCCTGTTCGGTGGCGCGTGCAGAATTCGTGGGGGGAAGGGGTGGGGACAAAGGGGTGGTTTGTAATGAGCGATAGATGGATGGATGAGTTTGTATATCAGGCTGTTGTAGATCCTAGGTATGAGATCGAACAATTATATTGAGTGAGCAGACAGGCTAATGGATCGCAGATTTGTGTCCGAGGAGATCCGGAATGTGCTGCAGAAGGAGCCGAAGATGTCAGTATTTCCACCGGATTATCGACGATCAGATGGCTAATTTTCAGTGAAGGCTCCCTCTCTGGGACCCCATGGGGGCTCTGGCGTGATACCCTTGTCTCGATCTTAACGCCTTTTGAGGATTTTGGATAGGTTCTTCTAGGAAATCACTGTACGAGTACCAGCGCCTGCGATCATGTCCCAATTATGTTACCATCATCTCTCATTGGCGAAAGCTATCGCTGCGATTGTTCCACTTTGTCATCTCGTACAATGCACAACTGATCTTCACCCCACCATCTGCAACATCCATCATCCAGTAATTCCAGTTTACAAATAAGCATCTCGACCCTCCCATTAGCCTCCCTTTCAGATGCACTGTTTACCATATTCTCCCAAGTTCATACACGCGTCTGTCTTTACATCACTCCCCGCATACATATGCTTCTTTGGATGTCTTGTTTGTTTTGCCCGCTCTACTTGACCTCAAAAGATGTACTCGCAGCGCTCTGATTAACGCTGCCTGCCATCAACTAATTCCAGAAGATAGCGAGGCTCATAGATTCCCTATGCAACGGGGTGTCATGGGTTGCTACAACAGTACAGGCGTGGGTCATTGCTCATTTGTGACTGCTCGAGACGCCACGCCCCCAAAGATTAGCAATAAGTATACTTAGAAGCTTTAGCTACGGGATACGATTTTGATACACCTCAAATTCCTGCACGTACTGCCCCGTTATTCTACATATATCCCCCGAGATTTGTCTACTCAGTCACATCCGATTATTCAATTAAGTACAGCAATATTGGTACGTCCTATGCCCTTACATGTACACATGCTCATCCGGATAAATAAGGCCATGTAATTAACAAGCTAACGCACACCACAGTACTTCCTTCTGACATTCATCGTCGTCGTTGTTATCGTCATTGTTATCGTAATGCCTTTTACCTCCTCATCTTGAAGGGCTTCATGACTCGCTACAGCGGGAACTCTCAAATTTGAAAGACGTGCTAGCGAAGACGAAGACGGCAGAAGCAACCTAGAAACGGATGAGTAGTGACAGGAAGTAGAGATCGAGATGAAACAAAAGCAAAAGATGAAGACCAGCGAGGCGAACGTCGTCGTCAGGACGGCACTTCTTCATTTTATGCAGACGAAAGCAGATCTATCTACAACGTTCCAAATGTCGCATGTCGAGCTTCGAAACACTGCTATATAGAAAGCAAAGTAGTGCTACCAAAGCGCTTCAAGGGGTTGTCTTTCACAACTCCGATATTTCAACATGAAAACCTCGATCGAGTATGATATCAACAAAGCTCAATTTCCTCACTCAAGGTCGATAAAAGCGCATTTTCTTAGATATCCTCATCTTTCCCATTGACGAAAGCATGTAAGACAAGGGGGGCAGTGTACCAAAAAAAAAATGCCTACCGAAAGAATAACACAAGCGACCTGAAACCCCGAGTACGAGACAATCAATCCAGGCTTTTCGCAGAAAGCAACTTGGAAGTACTCGCGTTGAGGCACCTTTCAAAGCTATGTAGAGAAGCGGAAGTTGGAAGAAAGGGGTTTGTGATCGTGTCTTGGGTGATAAGTCACTGAAATACATATCCTTCACCTGGTAGTTGAGGATGCGGATTTGTGAAGGTTGTGACGGGTTATGATAAGGGGAGAAGATTCTGGACAAGGGGCGATGGTCGTGGGGATAGAGGCAGAGATGGTGGACGTGAAGATGAGGGTTTAGAGCAGAGTATTCCAAAGTATGTATGCATGCATGCATGCGTCTGTCTGGTTAAATGAGAGGCTATAGAAGAACATGAAAACATTCAAGCAAACAATTTCTTGCATTCCAAGGAGAACAACAAACCAACCTCCCCCACACCCTTCCAGATCCCAAGCGCACACTAACCCCCAAAGGTTTTTAAAAACACATGCTCAGCACACACGCATACATTTCCCCCCAAAATATCGCCACCCCTAAACCCCCCCCCCGGTCCAACCCAGACCCGCTAACAAGATAAAATACATGCACATGAAAATGAAAATGAAAATGAAAATGATCGTAAGGAGTGGGTCGAGATTGAGCTCGCAGGCCAGAGCTAAGAGCGCTAGGATCGATGGTATAAGCAGGAGGTCGGGCGTCTCTGGCGTTGAGAAGGCGCGGAAGGGGAGGTGGGGTGGGGAGAATAGGGAGGGCGGCCTGGGGGGGGATGGAGCGGGGTTTTGGTGTTGGAGGGGCTATGGGACGTGGAGAGGTTTAAGGGCTAGCGATATGCCATGGTTGAGGGTTCCGAGATGGCGATTCAGGAACCCGCAGATCCTCCGCACGTTCATGCTCGACAGAAACGACCGTCGTTGCCGTTTCGCGGCTCGGGAGCAAGCACTCGCAGCATCTCGATGGTTTCCGTCGTGGGGCGAGGGGCTTGTTCAATACGTATGGTGTCCGTCGTCGTCGTCGTCGTCGTCGTCGTTGTCTTCTAGATACCGGCTGAGCGGGTTACCAGGTCGCCTGGTGGAGTTCCGAGAGTCATCGCTATTTGAGGATTGGTACGGGCTGTAGCGACGGCGGCCGTGTCTGCGGCGGGGCCCTGGGCTATACGGTCCTCCACCGCGGGATCCAGCATTGCCTGAACGTACCGTAGGCGGGAGTTGGTTTTCGGTACCGCCGCGGCGAAGGTCGCTGTGGTGCAATGTAGCTTCGTCCCCTCGTCGAGGTGGATCCCCAGCGTTAGCACTGGGTGACTGATTCGTTTGCCTGCGTATGCTATGTCTGTACGCCATAGGAGGAGAATCACGGGCATCTTCCACAGTTGGGGGCTGGTAGTTCCCAGGGTAGCCTTGCTGGGCTGAACGAGAACCGGTATCGATCCGGCGACGCCGCGCTTCGGGAAGAGGGGGTTCAGCTTCTGCAATCCCAAAAGCTTCGGCGTGCCTTCGCCGACGGGATGTTCCAGAGCGGGGCCCGAGCTCGTGGGTGGACTCAGCAGGCTCATCGTCAATTTCTTCGATGAGTTGACGTCTCTGGGTTCCAGTACGATTTATGTCGAAGAGGTCAGGTAAAGGATCCGCTTCTTGACGAGGCTGAATAGCGAGAGGTTGGACACGCATTTCGGCGGAATAATCATCAGTTTCTTGATCCGTGGGCCAGCGTCGAAGGTCATCGGCTAACATACTCATGACAGAGTCTCGGCGGCTCAATTCATAAGCTGCTTGGTTGCGTGTGGTATTGCTGCTGGAAGGGCCCTCCCCTGTGTTCATATTGTAACTCCCATCCGCTGGAGGCGAGGAAGCACTGTCATTCATCTCCTGGTCTTCGTCGATTTGACCGAGGGGGTTGTGGGGTGCATTTGCTGGGTCGTAAGGCCTGGACGGTAGCGCCCTACTGGTAGCATTGGTGCCGGAATTGTGTTGTCTTAAGTTGATGTGTGAGTGCTGCGTTACTCCCTCGCCGCAGGGAAAGAACATGCAACCGCAGTGTGCACGATAGTATTGGTCAGGATTCATTGGTGCCATTTTGTGATGAATCGAGAGTTCTAGTTCGAAGGCGGTGAATTCTTACTCTCGCTCGTCTTTCCGTGTCGAGACATCAGAAATTTGGGGGGACGAGACCAATTTATATAGACAATCTTCCAAGTTTGCGATAGCGTGGTTCCGACAACTGGCGGTATGCCCAAAGTGGCGAACACTATGGCCCCAGGGATGGACTGAGCCAAGATGAGCTGGCCGCCCTGATCGAATGCTAGCGGGATGAGGAAAGACAGCGGGATCAGACATAAGCACCACCGTCAGCACAAGAAGGGGTGGCCAAAACCTATCAAAGGCAGTGGCTTTGAGTTGTCAATGACGGAGACACCTCAGCATCACAGTGTCAGCAGCGCCAGCAACATCTCACATAGTTTCAAACAAGTTCCAGTAATGATAACAGTAAATGCTGAACGAGATGTACATATGTGGTAGAGGTTGTCCTGAAGATCGCCATAGTTACGTGTAGTTTCAAAAATGTTTTGGTTCCAGTAGAATATGAACCCTGTATCGAGAAGGAGATATCACTTGGTTGAGAGATGAAAAAAAAGGTATAGAAGCACTGAGCTTGATTGGAAGTGCTCTTTAGATTTCCATCTCATGATGTGCACACTCTGAGATTTTGAAAAGACCCACAAATAGAAAAGACGAAAGTAATCACTCCAAAAAATGCAGCAGAGCAGTTAACAAAAGCAACTCCCCCTTTACTCACGCTTTCCCAACGCAGCTGCAATCATACATTCTCCACTCAACCCGCACGCACTCTATCTATCGCCTGTTGCTAAAATCCCATCAAGTCTGTTCTCTGGATTATCAAACATCATGTTATTAACGAAAGCAAAACATATTCCCACTATAATCAAAGTTCCACCTCCACCACATTGGTGCGTGCCGTAAGTGCGACCAAAAGCACGCCCCCACAAATAATAAGCAGAAAATCTTCAGCAGGACAGCATGTGTGTTATATCAAAGATACGATTGATATTGGAGATAACCCCAAGCACTTCTTAAAAACCAGCTGCAATTTGAGCAGAGACTCATCGTATCTGAACTGAATAAATCAGAATCGGCTTTAGAATCTTAGAAGCCCCAAGACGCATACCCACCCTGGCGCGCCTTATACTGTATTTGGATAACGTATGTTGCCCGAGCCTCACGGACTGGGGTTTCGGCAACGGATTAGAAGAACGCTCTGATATGTGAATATGGGACGGTGTCGGTAGAAAGTATAACTTCAAATCTAGATGGGGCGCTTCTTGTCCGTTCTGGATGAGCCGCAAGCGTTTCGTGCGACGGATTCGATGGCTCTAGTAGATTTGTGTGATTAAAGTCCATGTGTCCGTGAGGCAGACCACTAGGTGAGCAATTCCGTAGACTATTAGGTAGGCCGTTACCCTGGCCATTGTAACCGGTGTTTTTTTCAGTTCCAATCAATCGTTGACCCTTCTCATGCTGTGGAAATACCCTGTACTCGCAACAGGGTTTGAAGGAACAACCGCAGGAAGCTTGAATCCATGGAAGACCATCCAGTTCTCCCATTTTCTGTCGTTGATTTGAACTGGCTTGTTATCAAACTGTTTAAGATCCTGATCGTGTTTTCGTAGTGCAAGGAAGCAATAAAGACAAGATCGTAGTTGGTGTATATCAAGAGATCTGCCAGGTGTCTGCGATGCTGTCGCTATTACAGCTCATGATGAGCAGTGGCTGCAAATCTTTTGTTGTTGCCACGGGTCAACTCACGGTACCATGAAGGAGTAAGTCCAGGTGAGCTGGCAGGTCTCAAGCATACTTCGAGGCGCTGCAGCATCGCCAGAATATTAGGGAAGCCCCACAACAAGGTATAGGCTTTCATTGTAATGCTGTCTTTGGAACGCCGTGACCTCTCGATGCAGGGGTATATTGATTACACCAGACATAAAATTCAAACAAGCCACACGTGCCTGCTCATACCCAACAAAGCGGAAAGCTATCGAATCTGCATTCCATCATGACCGTCTATCAAAAAACCAGCTACTTCTCTTGTTACCGCTTCCGGTTCCATTTGACTCTTGCGTTTGCAAACCACTCAGAAATGGGATATTTGGCCCGCCTCCGTTCATGTGATCAGTTCCTCCACCGCCACGTAGAGGCTTCGCTATCCGAGATCCTGCACCACCGAAACTGAAGCCACCGGATGTGTTTGCTGATGACGAGAGACCGCGTGAAGAGCCGAGCTTGGCGGCTTCCAGGCGATCTTTGACAGCTGTGAGTTGTACTTCGAATCTGTGTGGAGCAAACATTAGCATCTTCTCCAATTCCCAGCGAAGCAACAATTGGATGGAGAACACACCGATGATTCGCAGCCGTCAACTTCTCTTGGCTGTCCTGTAGTAACGCCTCTAAGCTCATGATCCGCTCGTTTCTTGCGAGAAGCTTCCTCTCCGCAATAGCGACTTCTTTCTTCAAGCTCCCATTCTGCTCCACCAACTGTCTCTGTACATGCGTTAGTTGCTCTAGATTTCGTTCCAAGAACGCCATCTTCTTCTGTTGTGCACGGTTATTAGATGAGCGTAGAACATTGTTGTACTGCTCTCTGGTCTCGTCTAGCGAGATTTCGAGCTCAACAACGCGTTCGCACCGATTTTGAAGATCACGCATTAAAGATTTCTTCATTATGTCAAAATCAGCAATTTGCTGCTGAACGGTTCTGCTGGTCACTGAAGGCGAAGATGTGTCGCTAGTAATGGATTTCTTTGTGGATTCTTCCATGCTGATCCTTAGACGACTGTTCTCTTCATCTTTCTGTGCCAAGTCTTCACGTAGATCTTTGAGCAACTCGAGTTTGGTTTGGCCTCCGTCAGCGTAGAGCTTCTCGAGCCGGCCCTTGACCTCTTCGACATCCATTTCACAGAGACTGCCTTCGAGGAGCCCCTCGTACTCCCGCTGAACAGAAATCAAACGCTCTTCTAGATTATCTCTTCTCTTCATACGGTTGTCGTCCAACTCTGCTGCCGTACTCACGCCCAGCTCGGCTTCTCGAACAATACCATGGGCCTCAAGTAATCTAGCTTTGAGCTCCTGCAATTGGTCCGGCGCCACCTTTTCCCCTGCGGCGCTTGTGTCATAAAGAGCCTCGACTTGCTCAACACATCTTTTGATTCTGCTTTCGTTTTCCGAGAAAGTCTCCCCACCCATATCGAAACTAGCCATCATTTGTGCCATGCGCTCATGTTTCTTCTTCTCTTTCTCATCGAGCATAGCGCTCGTTTCGTTGGCACTCACTCTCACATCAAGGAGCTGTTGTTTTACTTCGTCAAGTTCGGCAGTAAGCTCGGAATTAGCTTCTCTGAAACTATCCATTGTGATCGATGCTTCTTTGCTCTCGAACGCTACTCTCTCAAGCTGCATTCTCAGTTCGTTAACTTCGCTCTGCAAGCTCTCATTATCTCTCGTGGTTCGGTTGCTATTCTCCTTCAGTGACTGAAGTTCTCCTCTTGCCTCCTTTAGACCCTTTTCAGCAGAAGATATCTGGGTCTCCCTCTCCGCAATTTGGTCCTGCAGCTCGTTCTCTCGACGCAAGAATTCTTCGCGCTCGTCCTTATCAAGAACGATACTTGGCGTACTCGAACGGTCGCCTATTCTCGATTCAGATCGACTTGGCGTCTCTATTCTTCCGATGTCTGACTGTAGACGTGAGGGAGTACCAGGTCTCTGAGCTCGTGACTCGGCCCTCACGCCCGTGACGGAATCCACAGCAAGTGGAGAAGTCCATCTCTCCTTTGGTACAGTCTCCCCACTCCGCCATGACTGCACCTCTCCTTCTAGAGTTGACACATAGGTTTCGAAGGTTATGACCTGGTGCTGAGCTTTCTTGAGCAATTGCTTCAGCTCTACAGGGCTTAGTTCAGCGTTGATCTTGGCTTTGTTCTTGATTGCCTTCGCTCTCACGCCGAATCTGAGAGTACTAAGGGTTTCGGCGTCGTTGTAGCTGCTCGGAGAACAGTTGATGATCAGAGTAGTCCTTGAGTTACCGCCTAAAGATTCTTGAAGTATTCGAGTAAGCTTGGAATCTCGGTAGGGTATGTGAGTAGATTTGCCGTCAGTCAAGGAGTTGATGACCATTCCTAATGCACTCAAACTCTTATTGATCTTTTTGGCTTCCTCCAGAGTCTGTCCACTAGCGCCAGTTTTTCCAACCTTCTCACTACCTGCGAGATCGACCAGAAACAGCTGTCCACTCTTAGCTGAGCCAGTCTCGACATTCTTCTGGGAGATGGTGATGACGAAAATGGAATGTGACCGGGAAGATTCCTGATTCATGTTGGTTGCCGCTGTTGCCCGCGCAGCTCCTCCTCTTCTCATGACCTCGTAAACCTCTTGTACACTTGAAACATATATCTCCAATAGCCCCTTGACATACACACCTCGACTTTTTTCTTCGTGAACGGGTAGGTTATCATTTTGCGGTACCAGGAGATCTCTAATCCTCTCCATGTAAATCTCCATGTAGCTAACCCGCACTGTGTATTCAATGTTTCCAGGGCTTTGCAGAATACTGGTGAACATTTGCTCGACGATGCGCGGTATGATACCCCTTGAGGTTTCGTCCTCTATGTCGGAGCCCATCATAGTGTATGATTTACCGGCACCAGTTTGCCCGTAGGCAAAAACAGTGCCATTGTACCCATTGAGGATGTCATCTACGGTGGATCGGATGGAGAAATCGAAGACATCAGTCTGCCGTGAGTTGGTGTCAAAAACTCGATCAAAAGTGAATGCGCCAGCTGCTTCTTTAGACTGTTGTTCCAGTCAGTCCATGCAGCCCAAATATATACTGGAAGGGATCCGCAGGGATACGCAAGCTTTGTCATACGTTAATGCTGCAAGTGTCTTCTGTCTCGAAGTCTACGATAGACTCTCCTCCGCTTGCAAGCTCGGCTTTGTTGGGAGGTCGGAATCGCGCAACCACTGGACGAGGAAAGATCAGTCTCGATAGCCTCTGTTCCTTTCTCTAAGGAATTCTCGAACCCTTTATAGTATTGCCCGTACTTCCACCAGACCTATAAGACCAATAAACATCAGGATTATTAGATCCCACATAGCACAAGTGGACTCACGCCATGGCTGAAAGCCGCTGAGCCCACTCAGATTGCGATAATAGCGACAAGGTCCGTGATCTACAGTCCAATTTTCGATGAGGGAATTCAAGTCAAAGCTGGCAGTCAAGGTTTTGCGATCTTGTTGACCCTAGAAAGGTCATATTACAGGGGTTCAAGTGACGCGTGCGGAAGGCGATTGATCAACATTTATTACATATCAGATAACATCATGAACCACCCAGTCCCGTGACCTGGACAACAGCGAATCTACAACAACATTGTGGGCGTGGTTACTGACTCTACTAATTCATCATCGAGAGGTGCAATAGTCCGAGTGTTGTATCTCCGATGGATGGATGAAAAGGTCCTCGGTCAAGGTCCTTGTTGGTTGTCTGTGCGGGCTCTTGCATATCTCCGGCCTGCATTGCATTAAACCATGCGGAACATTTAACGAACAAGAAATAATCGCCTTTCTTTCTAACTATATCCCCGCATTTCGTGGTCTAATGTATCGAACACCATGTGCACTGCAACTGAAAGATCTTGGTTATAGGAATATACAGCTTGCCGAAGCACTGCACGTAACACAATGAATAACCTAAAGTATCGTCTTGAACGTAAGTCGTATGCCGCTAAAAGATTATCTTCGTAAATGAACCTGGAAAAGCGACCAAGAACACCAGACTCCACGCTATGGAGCGAGATTCTAAGCCCCTGGCTCGAGAAAATCTGATTCAGGCCCTACATACTGTCAGACCATTGAAGTGCAATAACGTCTCTCTATGTCCACGTAGCAGCCTAAAGATATCGCAAGCCCGAGATTCCCTTCTAGTCATCCCAGCTCTTTTCCACTGTTTCTCGAACCCGCTTCGTGTACTCCCGCCGGTTGTCCTTGTATAAATTTGAAGCCTCGACATTAGCCGGTGAAGAGGTGTTGGGATCGTTGAGTAGACTGTATACGAAACGTAAGCTCGATAAAGAAGCAGCTGTTGTGTCGACGAGTGGGCTAAACATCACGTGCTCCGTGCTTACCTCTGAATGCTGGTTAAAATTGCGGCAACATCATAAGTAGGGCTCCATCTGTTTTGCAGAATATCCAAACATAACTCCCCAGTACCATAGACATTTGGATGGAACATCTGGCTAATGAATTTGACTCCTGGTGGCTTATTCGGATATTGCTCCTCAAAGTGCATCACCAGACGGAATGTTCCATCTTCGAAGGGTGTATCTGCAGGTCCGATGATAACGGCATTCCTTCGAAGCTACCATAAGTCGTGGTCGTACAACATGATGAATACCTAGTGCTTACCAGGTCATGACATTATCTGCTATCGGAGACGCCGAAACGCCCGCAGGAGGGTCCGTCTGCATACGCTGGATTAAAGAAGAACTTGTTAGCTTTTGGGGACACCTTCAGAGAATAGAGAAATGTAGCAGGCAAATTAACCCTCAAAATTTTGCCCGGCAAGAGCTTACCTTGAAGTCACGCATAAGGCGGCGACGTGCTGAGGTGGACATTTTGTGAGCTGACTTTGAATAGGGACCTCGTAGGTTATACTACGTCGCCAAGATGGTGATTTGAGTTGTTGAAGGTGATGGGAGATTTTCTTAAAGAGCGACAAAGGCAAGATGTTTGAAAAGCCAGTAGATTCACAGCAGGCTATTCTACCGAGGTTTAAGGATTTGCCCCACGCTTTATTTCCGCAACATCCCCACCTGCGGCGAACATTTTCTCTTTTCCCTTTTCCCTTCCTACACAATGTCTAAAATTCTTGTAAGGAGCTCGCAACAGTTCGGCAATCAGGCCGTGGCTCAAAATTCGGTGCAGCGGCTAGCTCAAGTGCGACGGCACTTGAGCACCACTCAACATGTCAAACGCGAGATTCGGGACGCTTACATTCTCAGCGCCGCTCGCACGCCCACAGGGAAGGTATTAATTCTCCCAACAGAAATTTTGTACCATCACTAACACGTTTCTCCAGTTTAATGGCTCCTTTGTTCATGTTCCTGCTCCAGATTTGGGTGCGACCGCCATTCGTTCTGCCCTTGTGAAATCCGGTGTCCCGGCGTCAAAGATCACAGATGTCTACATGGGCAATGTTCTACAGGCAGCTGTTGGTCAGTCACCCGCCCGCCAAGCTTCAATGTTAGCCGGTCTTTCAGCCGAAGTCGACGCTGTCACGATCAATAAAGTATGCGCCTCGGGCCTTAAAGCTGTGGTTTTCGCAGCGCAGAACATACAATTAGGGCTTTCGGAAGCACAAGTTGCTGGTGGAATGGAGAACATGAGTCGAGTACCTTATTATCTAGCCCGAGCCAACCAACACCCGCCCTTTGGGGAGATGAAGCTGCAAGATGGACTAATAGTGGATGGTCTATGGGATGTCTACAATCAATTTCACATGGGTGTATGTGCAGAAGAGACCGCGAAAAAACACAACATTAGCCGGCAACAGCAGGATGAGTACGCAATAGCAAGTTATAAGAGAGCGCAAAAGGCCTGGGGTGAAGGCAAGTTCCAAGACGAAGTGGCTCCTGTCACGATCAAAAGCAAGAAAGGCGAAACGGTCATTTCCAAGGATGAGGGTTACGAGAATCTGAGAGAAGACAAAGTCCCCACGCTCAAGCCAGCCTTCGTAAAGAATGGTGGCACAGTCACAGCGGCAAACTCTTCCTCGTTCAGTGACGGTGCTTCGGCGCTTATACTAGGAAGCAAGGACACGGCGATGCAGTACGGCAGCCACAGCCGAGTTCTTGCACGCATTGTCTCATCCGCAGATGCAGCAGTTGATCCTGTAGACTTTCCAGTTGCTCCTGCAAAGGCAGTGCCCATTGCTCTGGATCGAGCCGGAATCTCGAAAGACCAGGTCTCGGTGTGGGAGTTTAACGAAGCATTTGCGGCTGTAATCAAGGCAAATCAAAAGGTTTGTTTTCCCCCTTATTCCGTGTAATTATAACCCGTATCGTTTGTTACTGCACTTTTTGCGGTAACACTGACTTGGATGACCTGTACTAGATCCTCTCTCTTGACTCCGCAAATGTCAACCCTCTTGGAGGTGCCATCTCCCTAGGCCATGCTCTCGGCAGCTCCGGCTCCCGAATCCTCACAACATTGTTACACCAATTGCAACCGGGGCAATATGGTGTTGCAGCTATATGCAACGGTGGAGGAGCGGCAACTGCTATGGTGGTGCAACGAATCGAGCATGTTTGAGACGTGAGCCGACAATTTCGCTGTGAATAACAATGTAGGTCTGTTACATGTGCGTGTTCCTCAGATCACGGCGAAAGCTGTAGATGCGGTTCGATTGGGCGTATTACTCCGAAGAACTGGAGTTCAAGCTGCGCAGTCTCTTTTGGCACATTCAGTTTTCCAAATCGGCATGCTTTGGAATATACCAGATCTTCACTAGCCACGCTCGACGCTAAGAGGAAGCGATGGCGAAACTATCTGGTGCAGAAAGAGATATCTCCGAAGTTATGCCGTCCTGAGAGAAAGTATTTTTAGAATGCCATCTTCGACAAGTCTTTGTTATTACCTTAGTGAGTGCCATGTCTCATCACTACGAATCTGGGGAGGCACGGAATACGAAAGGAAAATCAACTAGGTCTTTGGAAGCGTCTTCCTTTAAGAGATCTCTATCATCTATAGCCAGAAAATGTATAATGAGCCAATTTCAAGAACCGCTAACCTATGTACTGATATGGCTTGACACCAAAGGTACTCATTCCACTCTGGCGGTCACTGCGTTTCGTTCCGTTTCTCGCCTGTGAACCTTACCCTCGAATGCCCAGAAGAAAGAGCAACTGCACGTTAAACCCGAAGGTTGTATTGACATATGCAAGTGGGGAGTTATAGAAGCGGGAGAAACTCGAAATCCGAAACATGAAATATGAAATATGAAACATGTGGAGAAAACCATCATAACCTCGCGTCAGATTCGGATTTGCGGTCTGTCCAGTGAGACTTCCGCCTGTCGCCTTGAAATGCAATGACCGTTACGGAACTGAATGAGGTGCAGCATCACGTCTTATCTCCAATTGTTTGGGTGGCCCGTTCGACATTATCACAACGAAAACATTCTAGGGAAGAGTTGACGTTCTCGCCAATTTCTCACTGGTTACGGAATATATTAGCAGGAGTGGATGTATATTTTTATATTCATGTCTCAAAGTATTGCATGCTACTGTAATTGCTAGCCCGCAGAGCTACGACTGGCTTCCGCCATGCAACGTACGTCTCAAGTTGAGGTGCATCACCGTTGTCAGACATGGTCACACCCGAATATGCTGCTCACAGACTTCACAGTACTTAGGCAGCGTGCGACAAGCCGCAACGGATTGGCCCGTGAAGATAGACCTTCACGGCCTTGATTTCTGTCATGCGACCCTATGGCATAGCAGGCCAGCCAGCCCTGTCTACCGTACCCTACTCCAATTGCATCGCGCCGGCTGGGAAATCGAGCCTGGTGGGATATAACATTGACAATCAACAGTCCGAGATAATCATCCTACCCACAACGTAGGAGAAGGATGGCGCCAGAAAGCCCGACTTGATCCCCACAAACCCACGATACTCACGATGGCTAGCTACTCGTCGAGTAGTACAATCTCACAACTAGTCACAAAGACTACTATGGCGGCTCAACAGTCTGGCACCGTTGCAGCAGCAGCGCCCTCTATTACTAGTTCAGTACCGACTACAGTCACTGCGCCTCCGCCTCCAGCTTCTACGCCAATCGCGTTGACCACAATCTTCACTCCTCCTCCTTCATGCCTTTCGACAATCACCTATGACGGCACCTCTTTCTGGCAAGGAGGAGTGCGCCAGCTTGGGGACCATGGCTGCTACCCACCATCGTTTACAGCCATCTACAATAGCTTCTATAGCCCTGGTATCTGCCCTCACTCATGGACGAGCGTGGGGACGATTTTTGGAAACGACATAACGGCGACGAATGGGTTGGTTCTTACAAACGCGATGTGCTGTCCTAAGTGAGTCAACCTGCTCATGTTGCATCCGCTGAACATGTAGCCTGATTGTCTCTACAGCAACTACTACCTCTCAACCGGCACCGCAGGCGTCCTCCACTTCGTCTGCGCCACTCTTTTCAGCACCGACTTAACCAATGTATACTCGACATCCGCCCTACAAAATGGCTCCCAACCCACAAACGCTCCCCTCATCACTGTCCGCGCAGCCGACATCGCGCAAAACACCATCTACGCCGACGTCATCCAAGTGGTCTGGCAATCCACCGATAGTGAAGTCCTCCGCCTCCTTACCGCAACCTCAAGAGCTCCCACCCCAGCAACAGCCACACCAGGCTCCGTCATCCCAACCATCTCCACCGTTTCTTCCACCCCGCAGCCCATACCACCAACCCCTACCCGAGCAGGCCTTTCCCTCGCCGCACTACTCGCCATCGCCATCTCCACCGCCCTCGCAATCCTCGCCCTCATCCTTGCCGCATTCCTATTCCGCCGCTACCGCCGAAGACGACCGAAACCCGCAAGCGCGCGCGAACAAGAAACAGAGCAACAAGAGCAACAGCAACAGCAACCGCCTCCACCCCCCCAAGAAGTCCCAGAATTCGGCCGGCGAGACTTTCCACCCGGGAGGGAAGCGCCCTTTTTCGCCGAACTGCCCGGGTCGGATCCGAGTAAAGAGATGGATAGTCCGCGAAGTGTGGTTAGAGAAAAGAAGATCTATGAGGCGGATTCGTTGCCGACGAGTCCGGAGGATAGGAAGAGTGTGAGGGGGTTAAAGCCGTAGTGTTTACAAGGAGTGGGCGGTTTCGGGTGTTTTGCAGATGGCGGAATCAAGATTTTTTTGGAAGATACCATGTAGGGAGCAATCCGTTGTTACTTTTTTTTTTAACACCAGTACACTTTTTTTTTGTATATGCCAATTACCTTCAAAGTTCATACAATCCGCCATAACTTGTAACCCCCTCCCCTCCCCCTGCCCTCGTATCTGAATATGCTCTGTCATGCCTTTTAATATTCGCTTTTTTAATTGGAAAACTTCCTCCTTCCTGCATTTACCAATTCGCTGTTGAAAGACGAGGATGTTACAGTCCTTTGATCAGATTTTTTTTTTGGCTCGTAACTTTGCTTTCACCCATGCTGGCTCTGGATGCTATTATATTGCATAGAAATACACCTGATGATCAGGAAACCCAACATAAGTTTCGAGAAAATAACTTCATATATGGATTATTTAGATGCATTAGTGCACGTGCTCAACGAATTCATATTCCAAGCGCTCCAAGAAAACCGCTTCCATTCTGTTCTATGAGTTACTCTACACTTTCCAAACACCCCATCCTCCAGAACCAACAACCAACTCTCGCAAACCACACTATCTCAAGGAAAACTCTCTACCAAGGTAATGACCGTAACAGGCTGCACCTCAGCCACTCTAGTTATGCCCCATAACATGCTGGACCCCTTTCTCCGTCATCTTCTGCAACTCATCCCCCATAATAAGCCTAAGCTCGCCAACAACCATCATCACAAACAAGACTGTAGTTACAACCTGGATCATCCCAATCTTGGCATACAGCTTCACCAAGCGGATTCTTGCCGCCCAACCAAAGGTCTTCCACGCATCAAGCATGCTCACCGCGCCGCTGCCGCCTAAGATCTCCGGCTTCACTTTGCCGCCGAAGGTGCGGTCGAAGGGGACAATGGACTCGTTCTCCTCAGGAAGCATTGAAGCTTGTACGCGTGTGAGACTGACGCTGGCGGGGAAGACGATGAGGACGGCCATGAGGAGGCCGGAGAGGGCGACGAGGAAGTATTGCTTCATGACCATCTTGCGGGCTTCCTCGCTGATCTCACCAAAGTGGGAAGGATCCTCGTGGAAGCGGTTTAGGCCAAAGGCTTGGTAGAGCGCGATGGGCATGTACAACGCGACTTGCTGTGCGATGGCATACACCATTGTTGGAAGAATGATATTCCTGCCGCTCTTGGTAGAGGGAATGCGACGGAACCAGCGGGTGACAGTCGGAGCACTGATGACGACGTGGGTCCAGGTCATTTCGAGACGGCAGAGAATTACAGTTGTAGCAACTGCGACGATGGGCTCAGTGATCATAGCACTGGGAACGAGGCCAACAAAGAAGCGGAAGAGCACTTGGTGGACGAAGTGGGTAATGACAGCGACTTGGAGGCCGCGGAAACGAGACCATGGGCCGGCTTCCTTACGGAGATGTTTGATTGTTGTGCGGATTCTGGAAGTGATGGGTTTCGATTTAATGAGGAATAGCTCGGGTTCGGTCGCTGAGGTTTTCTCAGAAGGCTTCTGGTCAGCGGAGAGGAGAGGGGCGTCGGTATCATCGGTATCGTCGGATTCAGCGGGCTCGATAGTGAACGCGGTGGCTGTGGGGGTTTCGATCATGGTAAGAGTTGCTACAACGGCACCGTACGTGTAACGGACCTATGGATCGAGTCAGTTAATAGAGGCCGAGTATCATGAGTAGGTTGGACTTACTGCGAACATTGCACCGATATAGAGCAGAGCCGTAAGCCAGAGTGTTACAATACCCCATGTTGGCATTTGAAATTCGCTCACTTCTGGCTGCTGCTCGAGGCTCTGGGCCGTCCAGCCTTGCTGAGTGGCATCAATGCCACGGCTGATGAGGTGATGCACGACTCCTGACATGGTGCTAGTGTCGTGAGAAGAGTTTTAAGAGATCAGAAGCAACTAGAAAAGGAAACTGAGATCAAGTAGTGATAGATGAAGACTGTTGCGATGAACAGCTTTTGTCGCAGGCAACCATCCAGCGTCGCTCAGCCCCGCCGCAACAATGAAACAATGACGCTAAGCTAAATATAGCCCCACCCGGAGCCAAGTTGAACCCGACCCGACCCCCTTTCTCTGTAGTGGCCTCAAGATCAACGCACAAACGACAAGCAACGAAGGACAAGGTAGGTGAATAAGGGTACATCAAATCTGGTCATATACTACATAATAGCCCTACGCTATCTTTGTTTACACAACCTCAGCTCTGCCAGGTATATCCCTATTCACCAAATACAGCCTTCCATGTTTCATAACGATGCATCACCGGCCAACGACCATTGCCTCAAACGCGTTACCTCCGATCCTCAACGGTTAATGGTGCCTTGACACCAGCATGTACTCGACCCTTCTCGCTCAACCTGAACCAAGACGTTCATGTTTCTTGTTTTCAATAAGGCCACTGCCCTCTCCTTGACGTCCTCCATATCGGTACCTTTACCAGCAACAACATGAATGACACCCAGCACCCTTCTCTGCTCACCTTCATCTAACCAAAACTTTGGTACAGCATATCCAACCACTCCCCTCAGCCCACTGACCCCTGCTAGCGCCTCCCTCAAGTCAAACTCGGTTTTCTCGGGTATGGTGAGTAATAGAGTCCTGGCAGACGACGTGACCAGAGGGATTGCGGATGCGAAAATCAGTATGGCAATCAGGCATGAAGCCAGAGGATCGAAACCAGCCCAGCCATAATAGTGGATCAGGAGGGTAGAGATTACGACCGCCACGGAACCCAAAGTATCAGCTAATACGTGGAGGAATATACCATGCATATTCTCATTTCCATGAGAGTGACTGTGGCCGTGTGCATGAGAGTGAGCATGAACGGGCTTCGAAGGAGTTGGGGGTACGGAGTAGGGTGAGCTTGTCGAGCTTGTGTCGAGGGGTTCATGAACGTGACTATGTCCCTGGTGTCCATGATCATGATGTTCATGCTCGGGATGTTCCTGATGAGTATGAAGCGGAGGATCCTGATGTTCGTCATGAGCGTGGCCGTGCCCTTGGTGCGAGTGCTCCGAGTGGTCATGTCCACCGTGTGAGTGGCCATGGTGAGTATGCCCGAAGGCTGTCATACCAATAAGGTTCACACCAAGACCCAAGCTACTGACCGTTAGGAGTTCTCCGATCCTTTGCATTTCGACGCCTTCCGACAAACGTTCAAGAGCTTCGTAGACAATCTCAACGCTGATAAGCCTAAACAAACTCTTAGCTTAGGAGATCAACCGAACCCAAGCTTGACAACTTACATCAGGAATATTCCATTTGCGAAACCAGCGAGAGTGTCTACTTTGCCAAAACCGTAAGGGAAGCGGGTGCTGGGAGGCCATTTGCTCATGACAGCAGCACAAAGACCAACCACGAGTGCCAGACAGTCAAAGAACATGTGGACGCTGTCACTGAGCAAACCCAACGACCCAGTAGCTATTCCATAGAATGTCTGGACGAGCATGAAAGCGAAATTGAGCCTGCATCATACATTAGCAGGGAGAGTAAGTAATGGGTGCTTCACTTATTACGTCATGAAATAGAATATCCTTCGGGAGTCCTTTTCCGCAAGGATACTATGCAATATTGGCCAATGCTGGAATAAGCGTAGCAGAGCCTTCGAGAACCTCGATGGATGGTCGTGATGTACTATATGTGGATTATCATGATGGTGTTGGCTATGAGTTTCGTGATGAGAATGCGCGGATTTAGAGAAAAGAGACCGGGTATCTTGTTTGATAGCTGCGAAAGAAATGCTGATAAATACGCCCTGGTACACCGAAGAAGTCCATGAGGCGTGGTGTAATACTGTTAGCACAAGAGCACACAGAAGAGCTCCGAAGATTAGCCCAAGGCCTTTGCTATGTCGTATGCTCTGTGGCTGCGTAAAGGTGTAAGATAGTACTGTGGTGCAAGCAGAGAGGAACAACCAGCCGAGGGTATTTGGGTGCAATGCGCCAGCGCCTGATTGAAAAACGAAAGGTATAATACAGCTAAGCACAGCCAGTAATCCTCCGGCCACGAGTGTAAGGTTGGTGTCTTCGTTAGTACAAATCAGTGGCGACAATGTGATGTCTGTGGGTTTAATGACTTCAGGTTTTGCCAGTACTGCTGAGTCCGCAGATGTCGACTGAGGGTCACCAGAAGCAACGGCGGAAGTCCTGGGTTTGGTCGATGGGAAAGGAGGTGGAAGTGCCAGAGCGGACACCCCCAGAGCTACATAACCCATCCATGACGATTTCATAGCAGATTGGTTAGTCAGACCTGTCAAGTCGCAGCCAATCTGTAGCGAGATCGATGCTAACGTCCAGCGCTGGCTAAGCAAAAGCCGCTTCCATTTCCTGAGGCTTGTGAAATCAGTACTCTTACCATCAATCGGCATTAAGTTCGTAGCCAGCGCAACCAGCATAATCAAAGCAACCCTATTGGCTCCCAGCTTAGCTGCAGCATATAACGGAAGTGCAACGCTTAGGATTCGCCCAATAATGCTGCGAACAGTTGCCAAAGTAACCCCGTTCAGCTGCGGCTTCTCCACATCAGCGCTATTAGGATATGAGACCTTTCTTCGGCTTGGCGCATCCGTAGTCCTCAGAAATCTGCCTCCCAACCCCATCAATAACAGTACCATAGAAGTAATAATGCATGCAGATAGAGCTCCCAACTCGAAGGCCAAAAGAGTGACTTTCGAGCTAGGAAAATCTTCAGCTATGGACTCGACTAGCCGGCTTGTGGTTGATGGGTTTATCGGAGTTGGAGTAGTATTTTCATGATAACGAATGAGTGATGCCAGGATGAAAGGAGTGGGTATAAGCACCACACTGATAATCTCTGAAGGCGTGATCCATTTCCTTTCCAAAGTCAGCATATAGCTTCTGCGAATGGGTCGGCCCATGGACTGCACTTAGAACGAACCTTTCTGCTTCTTCATCAATGGGCATGAACTTCTGGTTGCTGGCAGGTTGGTAGCCGTAGCCGCTATCTCGCAGACTGAGGTGGGTAGGAAGCCCCACACTTCTCCTCCTATCCATGACCTTCGGTCTTTTCTTGGCGCTGGAGTTTTGAGAGTGCAAGTGCGCTGCAGGAAGACCTGCTGTCGAGTCAAAGTGGTCGCCGTCAGTGTCTGAGAATTGCTCTTGAGCTGAAGCCTGTGTGTTGGCATGAAATTTGAGGTTGTTTATTAGCGATCCTCCGCTAATTGAGTGTCCCCCGTTCATTGATGTAGGCTGTAGCGGGACGCGCTGTGTCATCGATTTCCGACTGTGTGAGTGGGCGTGACCACCACTGTGCACCCTGGCGTTGGGAAACGCATAGCTTGCTGTCGCCATTCTACAGCACCTGCCCCGTTATCTTGGACGTGCCTTCCTGCTCCACACATATGTCATCTCAAATAATGTCGTCCAGCCATGTCAGATGCGGAAACAGCATTCATACAGCGCAACATCCACCTCTTCAGCGATCCTGATTCTTCTTTGTTTCTTTTTCTCTCACTACTGCCAACGTCGTGCTGAAAGAACGTTAGATGCAAGCTTCCCGTTAGCGTCAGGGGTAAATGACAGGGTCCATGGTCGGTGCTCGGGGCTTAGAATATGGTCATCTTGCCCTACAGGCCTGTTATTTGTTATTGCGACTACGACTCCCCTATCTGTTCCTAGTCCGTTACCATGAGCTCATTGCAGACACAATGCGCCACTTTATTACCTTGTTCAGGGCCATGGTAGCTACAGTCGTACACAAATCCACTGCCTGTTCCTTATATCTACCTTCCAATGGCCGACTTCGAAAGCTACCTACCATGGATGGTATCGGGCTTTACTCTTGTTACCATCACCATGCTTCTCGTTCCCACTCCATACGGCCGAAGAGGTGACATGCTTGGTGGCAATGGAAAACCTGTTACCAGAGTACAAGTCCTAGTCCTAGGTGATATCGGACGAAGCCCTCGCATGCAGTATCATGCTCTTAGCATCGCAAAGCATGGAGGCCAAGTCGACCTTATCGGTTATAAAGGTTCCGCATTGTCATCCAGTACGTCAAGGCCTTCCATTTACTGATGGTGCTTTAATAGAATCCGACGTAAATTCTCAGATTGCCTCGAGTCCTTCAATCACGGTTCACCCGATCTCCCCGGCGCCAAACTTCTTAAAGTCGAAAAGCAAATTGGCCTTTCTTGTTCTCGGCCCGCTGAAAGTTATATTCCAGATAATCAGTCTCTGGGTTGTGCTAGGCTATAAAGTAAAGCCGGCACAGTGGATGCTTGTTCAGGTGAGCTGCGGCCCAATTTCCTTAACTCGAGGCCATCAATAATACATGGTACATAAGTTTTCTTCGCTTTAGACAGATATATGATGTAGTCCATGTCTACGTGTAGATTACTATCATATCTCTTGGTTGGGACTTTGAGTCATATAGACCGATAAGTTTTATTTGCTGAGCCAACTGCTATAGAATCCTCCTTCGATCCCAACACTGATCGTTGCTCAAGTCATATGTCTCATACGAAATACTCGCTTGGTCGTTGACTGGCACAACTTTGGCTACACCATACTTGCACTAAAACTCGGAAAGACACATCCACTCGTGCGGCTTTCGCAGCTGTACGAGCGAACGTTTTCTCGCTCTGCAGCTGCTCATCTCACCGTGACTGATGTGATGGCAAATGTTCTGAGACAGGATTACAAGATCAGATCGCCAGTCATACCTCTTCATGACCGGCCCCCTTTAGCTTTTCAGCCTCGTGACGTAGCGCAACGTCATGCATTTTTACACAACTTTGCGAAGACAGCCTCACGTGTTGATGAGTTTGAGAAGGGAAAATTAAAGCTTGTGGTGAGCTCAACGTCGTGGACATCGGATGAGGACTTCTCTTTGCTTCTTGAAGCACTGAAGAGCTACTCTGAGCTGGCAATCACTTCTCATCCGCATCTTCCAGAAATCCTTGCAATTATAACGGGCAAGGGTCCTCAGAAGGCAGATTTCATAGCACAGATTCAAGACCTTGACGTCCAGGGCAAGCTTGAGATGGTGGACATCCAGACAGCCTGGTTGAGTAATGAGGATTACGCAAGTCTGCTGGGTGCAGCAGATCTCGGTGTTAGTCTGCACACGAGCAGCAGCGGCCTCGATCTTCCCATGAAAGTTGTAGACATGTTCGGTGCTGGCCTTCCTGTTGTGGGTTGGGGGAAATTTGAAGCATGGCCAGAGCTGGTTATAGAGGGGGTGAATGGTATCAGCTTTGGGAGTGCTCCAGATCTAAGGGATACCCTTGTAGACTTGTTTGGTGGCGATGAGAAGAAGCTGCAAATCTTAAAAGCAGGAGCTATCAGAGAAGGCAGACGACGGTGGGATGATGAATGGGATCCTATTGTGGGAAAGCTGCTCGGACTTTGTTGATATATTCGCAACTTCGAGTATATGGTTGTAATATTGTATCAGATCAGGGACTCACTTCTACAACGCCTTAGGGCTACTGATTAGGGCATCGGTTACTTCAAGTGCCGACTGACTGACGTAGAATATCATAATGAAGGCTGAAGACCAATCATAGGCCCATCGTAACACAAAGCATGTCCACCCAGGCACAAAATGGTAACCAGAGACTCATTGGCTGACATCGAGCTCAACGATGCTGCCTGACGTTCAGCTGAATTTCCAGCCTTCTATCAACAGCTGTCTCGCATGGTCAGACGATGGCGAGCTTGCTGTAGCTGCTGGTGAGTTCGTCCATGTTCTGGTGAGCTCTTGCCGTATCCTTACATCATATTCGTGGGTTTTGACTGTTCAAGATTCCCCGTAAAAGTCGTCGCCATCAAGGAAAGAGCAACAATGCCTCAGATCCTTGGGTACAAATTCATATCCGCACCAACACCTTTACCTGGGATGATTGGTCACTTCAACAGCCTGCCAGCTTCAATGATTTCTCAGTAGGTGAAGAGCAATCCATAAGTAGTGTCATCGCGATTTCATGGTCTCCTCCTGGTCTAGCCCGGAACCGACGGTCTGTCCTTGCAGTTCTTACATCTAACCTGGTCCTGTCGTTTTGGGCCTCAAACTCAAATGTCTCAATGCTCGCAAGCTGGGAGAGGGTTTTCGTTGTTAATAATGGTATCCGTGAGTCATTGGAACGTAAGAGCAGGCTTAATCGTGCCTCAAATCCTACAGATTCAGTTCCTCGTCGAGTTCTGAGGATCCGAAGTGTAGCCTGGGCGCCGTTAATGCAACGGAATTTGGGAAATGCTGAGACAAGGTTTTCGGGTGCAGCAAAACCATACTTTCTAGCAGTCACAACTGACGATGAATCGGTACTGTTTCTATCGGTGAGCAGCCCCTACAACCATAATTGTACGTATTGGGATGCAAGTGTTATTGGGCAATACACTTTTAATGGGAAAAATCGTATGACCAAAAGCCTTTCTACTCTTCAAGCAGTAGAAGAGGGATCCGGACCAGAAACCACTGGATGCCAAGGACAGTCGGACACGCAGCAAGAATCTTTGTACGGCCGTGGTTCCCTCTTATATGCGGCGCTCAAGACCAAGCGCTTTATCGACCGCGTATCGTGGGGCACCTGGATTCAGGCTAAAGCATTTGCGGAAATCTCGGTCACTTTTAGAAAAGACAATGCAAGTATCGGGACAGGGAGATTGTACGTCTCACTTGAACTTCCTTCAAGAATATCCTTATCCAAAATCTCCGGAGCTTTGCCGACGAGCCCGTACATCTACAATCACGAGGCTCTTGATATAAACTCGTTCGATCTCCCCAATTCAGCCTTGCATAAGCAAGCCCTCCAGCTACGTGCTACGTACGACCGTCAGAACGACTATGGTGGTTTGACTGTCGTCAAATCTTGGGGTCTTGCTACCTATAAGGAGTATGCAGCAATGTGTGTCACCCTACATCCGGGAGATATGGTAGATTACCTTCTTGCATCTGAAGAACGCGCAACCATACTGTTCAGTACTTGTGATAACAATTGTTTGAATACTGAGCTTGAGGCTTTTGTGTGGGAAAGGGATTCGGACTCGGACGAGACTGCAACGGCACAAAGAGCCATACTCAAGGTCATTTTTGATAACGAGCGGCAAAGCAGGCTAGATTCAGCTGGACTGGGTTATAGGATTATCTATGCTGCCGCATGTGCAAGCATGCTTCTGTGGGACGCGGAGAGTGTGCAGCATCTCTCACTTGCTAAGACTGTGCTAGAACGATTAGAGCAGAAAACTGGTATTGATTTTGGCTTAGAGATTAATGCTTGTTCGCATTTGCTAAAATCCCCCAACATTGAGATGGAAGAGGCTGCTGCAGTTGTAGCAGAAGCTACCGGATCTAGGAACAGAGAAGATCTTGCGACCGCGGTGGAGATATTCGATGTTTGCTCAATATGTGCGCATGCCATCAAGTGGCAAAATCTTTCTGAAGCTAGGTGCTCTCAAGGGCATTATTTTGGTTGGTCAACTCTCCCAAAACATGAAATCTATATTACGAGCAAATACTAATGGTCTGCAATAGCGCGCTGTGCCTTGACATTTCTCGCTATCAAAGAACCTGGGATCTCGAAGTATTGTGAGAAATGCCAACGGGAGTTCCTCAGTGAACACTTTCTTCGAGAATCCGGACAGTATCCTGAATTTCTCTTAGCGTACGAATCCCCTCTCTACGATTATGCCACAGAAGAAGATCATGTAGGTGGAGAGTGGCAGGATAGCTGTCTCCAGAGAGTTGATGACAATAGCGTGGTAGTGAAGACACGACCAGCGGGTCTTGAAGGCGCACCACAACATACATCACAGGCTATTTCATTGGCCAATATTTTATTCAATGAGTTCGACGTTTGCCCATATTGCCAAGGAAAGTTTATTGGCTGAGCTTGGAATGCGGTTTGGCGCTGAAGTGTCTCACCTCGTCTGTTCACGACACTCCGATCAGCAAACATACTTTTCGAATGTTGCATCGGTTGACGTCTCTTGTTCGTTGTAAGATGTCGTCTTTGTCTTCTGTTCAGCAGTGATGATCTCTGTATCTTGAGGATGAAGTGAATGGCGCCGCAAGCGGACTACCGCATGCAGACATTTCATACGAAACCACCGTTGCCTCAAGGGCAGTATATCTGCTCATACGCTGTTCCCAACAATTGATATGCACTTCAATCATACCGACACTCTACTTATCGAAAATTCTCACGTCACTATCAAAAAACCAAGATGGCCGACGGAATCATGTTCACCCCGAATATCAACCCAGATGCTAACCTCAATCCGCATTCTCCAAAGTCACCGAAGACCCCCACAGCTAACCGCCTGTCTCTATCGAACACTCCAAGCGCGTCCCCTAAACTTATTGCCGCGCCTGTCAGCCCCGTGCATAGCATAACCACGGAGCTTGATCACACCCCCATAGTCTCCCCAAGAAGCTCGGCAGTACCCGATATATTCTTTAACGTCGGTCACACTCGCGCCATTGGTCGTCTTGAGGCGCCTGACTCCGAAGATGAGGTGGCTGTGAGCGATTTCTCGGATTATCCGGAGGGGAGTGATGTGGGTATCAAGAGCCCAATATTTAGAAAAGGAATGAGGGCGAGCGGCTCAAGGGAAAGTCCTGCTGAGGTACTGTTTCTGGACACCGCTGAGTCTAGGTCATTTCCCTATTCAGCGGGCTTGATCACTAGTGGGTCGGCGACAGCGTTTGAATCGCAAATTGGATCGCAGGATGAGCAGGGCAATACGGCCGATGGGCAGCGAAAAGAGAGCAGCGATAGCAGGATCTCCGATGTAAACGAGATATCAGGAGTAGTTCCTGCTATCATTCCGGAGGCCATGGGCGATTCTCCCACATTAGGAAGGTATCCAATGACAATGATGGTTGAACCGCCTAAAGTACCTACCACCAAGTCCTTAGCTAGAAATTGGTCGACCAAGGCACAAAGGTCATCGAGTCCAACAGAAGATGTCGTAGCTATAACATCGACAGAGCCGCGTGCTGGCAGAGTACGGCATATGTCGTTCCTTCCGAAATTCCTGAGACTGACAAGTGACGGGCGTGATAAAGAGGAGAAGAGGAAAAGTAACGAGCTCAAGAGAGGCAACCTACCCGAAGTTAAAGAGGAACCGAAGTCATTTTTCAACTCTGATTCCAGCGATGATGAAGGGGAGTCGCCAGTTGTTGTGCATGCCAAGCACGCCAGCATGAGTCGACCGGCAATGGTGGATCATAGCCCAAATCGTTTACCGGCGAGATCCAGTGGCGTGCCAAGAGGCCGTCAAAGACCTTCTGCAGAGAGTAATCCTGGCCCATCTAGGGCGAAGGCGGCCAGACTTTTAGGGGAAGACGTGAGTATCGTTGAGGAAAATTATGCCAAGAGAGCGGGTATCGTTGGAACTCCTCCAGCTACAGAGGTTGATGGGAAAGATGTCGATGGTGCTTTCGGTTCATGGAAGAAGCCAGTCCCGAACTTTACAAATGGACTAAGATTACACCCCGTGCAGCCACCGATACCAGAGAAGTCGTCGAAGAGGAAGGTCTCTTTCCCACTGCCTCCACTCGTTGAGGTGAAGCCCGAACATCGCTTCCTGAGGCAAAGCATTGTCAGTACGCCGTATCCTCCGGAATCTCCAGTCAACAAGGAGGACGGAGAGCAGGCTTCATCATCGGGTCAGGCACCACTGGAAAACGCAGAGCGAAAGACAATACTAACTTTGGTACTATATAGTCATGGCAATCGTGCGCCGAGGATCAAGAAAGTTGTCATCCCAGATCCGCCAGAATTCAACTTGGCCGACAGCGATGAAAAACGACCGCAGTACAAAGCTACCCTTAAGATCGATTTCGACGACGAGAAACTTTTCAAGCTCATCCGTACCCACTATGCAGGCATGCGCGGAAGTTTCCGGACCATAGCAAGTGCGAGATCCGTGTGTAGTCTGAAGCTTATCTCCTATACTGCTCTCTCGCAGCTCGCAGCTAGGCACGCAGGACCTGTCTTCAGGTGGACTCTGATGGGCAATGACGGCGCCTTTGCCGAACAGCAGCTGCTCGATCTCTATAACAAACCTCGTCTTGGCAGAGGCAAGCACAACTGGAGCGACTGGATCAAGACCCACTCCTCCAAATCCGCAGGCAAGTCCTCCCACGACCAAGGATATCTCGCTCTCGAAATCTCAGAAGGCTGGTGTCTCCCAAAAATCGGCTTCGCCGTTACCGCTGTTTTGGTCCTTAGTTTAGCTGCGACGCTCTTGTGGACTTTAAAAGGAAGCAAAGTCACTATGGAGTCCTTTATCGGCGAGAAAGGAGCCTTTAAAGAGGCAGAGGTACAGCTGAGGGGAAGGGCTGGTGATAGGTTGGAGGCCGGGGTTGCGTTGGGGATGTTGCTTTTGATGTTTGGGTGGACAGGGATCGGGGGGTGGCTTGTGTTGAGTTGGGCGGGATTGTAGGTGATTAGGGATGCAGCTGATTTGTGATATGGATGTTTGCAAGTTTGATATCCTAACGAGGAAAACAATCGAGATACCTATTAGATGGATTGTTAAATGAAAAGCGCGGATAATGGACTCCTTGAGTTAAGGCATATGCTCCTTCGAGGTCTAAAGTTAGATAGGTAAGTACACATTAGTACCTAACTTCTCGGTTTTCCAACCTCTCAAAGTTCACACAATCTAGATTGTCTTCAACCACCGATGAACCCGAGAAGCCTGGCAAAGCAAGCGAGTATCTATCAAAGCTATTCAACTCCCGCTCGAAATCGTTGTCTTCGAAACCCTCACCGGCACCAGAATCCAAGTGTCAGAAACCAGATCCGAAAGCGCATCAACCAGGGACTGGGGACGGTGCTAGAGGCGAGTACTATGACATTATAATATCAACGGATTATGGAGCTAGTACGATACGGTGCACGGTGGTACTCGAAGTGGTCACTAGGGAGCTGGAGCCAGTGAGTATGACGGAGATGACAATGGAGCGGGCTGTGTAAGGTGGTTTGAGGGAACGAGTTTAGGACTTGGGAATCCCGGGGGGGTGGTAGCGGGCGAGGAGGGGATTGTGGAGGGGGAAGGGGAGGAGGATATTGGAGTGTGATGGAAGGTAGGATGGGCGTTTTCATTTGGTGGAATTGGTCTAGTGGGTGTTGGCCCCGGGGCTTCTAGACTTGTATGGATGCTCGAATTTGCTTTATTTTTTCTATCTGTAAATCTTGGATTAGCTTAGGAATGTGCCAAGTCCGATATGTGTGTGTTCAGTTGGCGGAGTAAGAGAAATGGTCTGACAACTGACTGAGGGGAAGGAATCAGACTTTTCGAAGGTGATGAATAGCATATTGGAGGTATGTAGAACGGATAGATTTGGTACCCGCAATTGAGACGGAAGTCATTGAGATGGGTGATTCATATGCATAAATCATTGGATAGTCGATCAACAGAACGGTCTGTCGATGTCGTGTTACATCGCTTGGAGATAGGCGCGTTGATAATCACTTGGGAAAGCTGATTTATATGGGTGATGTCTGCCCCCCTTTGCACTTCACAATGGAATCTGAGTGCCAAAAGTTGTATGCCCCTTAGGATCTGTGTATAGGAGTTGACACACAGCTTTTTAATCGGATATAGAAGATATACATATCTTGATACGGTAATCCGCGAGGCTGCCTTCCATTTGCAGCGACAAAGCACCTCATAGGGCTGACCCGCCTTTCGGCCGACGGAAAAAGCAACCTCGGCCCGTTTTTATCTTCAGACATTTGAGGGACCCATCCGGAGCTCGAACCCAATTCCTTCTGCCATCTCCTTCTTTTCTCCCTCACACTCCTTAGCAATGTCTTCCTCGTCTTCTCCTACACCCTCGATACCCTCAAAAGAAGAGGTAAAGGAGGAAGTCGTTGTTGCTACAAAGAAGACGCTCTCGGGCCTCAGATCCCTAGCTGCAGGTGGTGTCGGTGGGCTGTGTGCAGTCGTGGTTGGGCACCCATTTGATTTGGTCAAAGTTCGATTACAGACTGCGGATAAAGGTGTATACACTGGGGCTATCGATGTTGTAAGGAAAACAGTTGCGAGGGAGGGACTGGCGCGGGTATGTCGTCTTGGTGCAGAGAACTGGACGTTACAGCGCTGAGGATCAGATTTAGGGACTCTATGCGGGCGTTTCGGCGCCCTTGGTAGGCGTGACACCTATGTGTAAGATACCCGTCCCCAGCTGTAAATCAGAGCTCAAGCATTAACATGTACTCGCACAGTTGCCGTCAGCTTTTGGGTATGCGATCCCCCCGCTCCATCCCGCCGTTTCTACCCTGCCCCCATAATAAAGAGCGTGCTAATCCCACGCCTAGGGTTATGATGTCGGCAAATCCCTCGTCCGCTCGTTTTCCTCCTCCACCAACCCCAACACCCAATTCTCAATCGCCCAAATTTCGGCTGCCGGCTTCTTCTCCGCCATTCCTATGACTATCATCACCGCCCCCTTCGAACGTGTGAAAGTCCTCCTCCAAATCCAGGGCCAAAAGCAACTAGCACCGGGCGAGAAGCCCCGCTACTCTGGAGGCGTTGACGTCGTGCGGCAGCTATACAAAGAAGGCGGCATACGCTCTGTGTTTCGTGGTTCGGCCATGACGCTTGCTCGTGACGGACCTGGAAGTGCAGCTTACTTTGCGACGTACGAGTATATCAAGCGGTCAATGACACCTAAGGATGCGGATGGGAAACCGTCTGGCGGGTTAAGTCTTACAGCGGTAATGGTTGCTGGAGGGGCTGCAGGTGTCGCGATGTGGATCCCTGTGTTTCCCGTTGACACGATCAAAAGTCGATTGCAAAGTGCGGAAGGTCGACCGACGATTGGTGGTACGGTGCGTGGCTTATATCGGAGTGGAGGTTTCAAAGCGTTTTTCCCGGGCATGGCACCGGCAATGGCAAGAGCAGTGCCCGCAAACGCGGCGACGTTTTTAGGAGTCGAGCTGGCGCATAAAGCTATGGATAGAATGTTCTAGTAGGAAGCGATATCTGTATGAAATACGACCAAGCATAGAATTGTCGCTTCTGCGGTTGAAAAAGGGGTTGATCAGATCTAATTATACAGCATAGGTCAGGACTTTGAGCGTAGCTGATTAAACTTGTCCATAAAACTGTGCTGGTTAACAACGAAGAGTTCAATCAACCATAATCACATGTCGGTAGAGACACTAGCCTCAAAATACCCGACACTAACGCACCCCTAATCCCCGAACCTCCGCCGCATCTCCGCTCCGCCCAAAGTCCACCCCCCCCCCCCCCAAACCAAATCCTCAACCCAAAACCCCCCTCACCAACCACCCCCCCAAAACCACCCAAACCGCACAAATGGTCCTCTCCTTCATCCTCATCCAAAACAGGCAGTACGCACCCTCCCCATCACCTCTACCCCATCCCCCCCCCAATACTCCCCTCCGCGCTCCCTTTCCGCTGACTTGAACATTGTCATCAGAGGCAAAACACGGCTGGCGAAATGGTACGCGCCGTACAGTGTAAGCTAACCTTTTTCACTCTTGGGGAGTTGAGTTGGGTTGTGTGTGGGCAAGGGGGGTGCTTGGCTGATTGATGGGCAAATCCAGGACGAAGAGAAAATCAAGCTGAAGGGCGAGGTTATTACATTCCCTCCCTCCCTCCCTCCCTCCCCCAATGCACCCTCCCCAATACACGCAATCTAACACCCCACGACCTCCAGGTCCACCGCCTCATCGCGCCCCGCGACCAAAAACACCAGTCCAACTTTGTCGAATTCCGCTCCCTCAAAATCGTCTACCGCCGCTACGCCGGCCTCTTCTTCTGCGTCTGCGTCGACGCCAACGATAACGAGCTCGCGTATCTCGAGGCCATACACTTCTTCGTCGAGGTGCTGGATAGTTTTTTCGGGAACGTGTGTGAGTTGGATTTGGTGTTTAATTTTTACAAGGTGCGTAGAAAAGGGGGCCGGAAGGGGATGGGGGGGGGGGGGGCAAGACGGGGTTGTGGGAATGGAGGTGGGGATGGGGGTGGGGATTTTGAAGGCTAATGTTGGGGGGGGGTAGGTCTACGCGATTCTGGATGAGGTATTTTTGGCTGGGGAGATTGAGGAGACGAGTAAGCAGGTCGTGCTGACGAGACTGGAGCATTTGGATAAGCTGGAGTGAAGTTGGTATTTGGCTGGGAAGGGGGTCGAAAGTAAGAAATATATATGCATGGCGCTGGTGTTTGGGCGGTCTATGGGGGAAGCCTTTATAGCGACGTTATGGGAAAGTGGGATGTGCGGAGTAACAATCGTCTAGGTAGCTCGAAAGCTACGTTTGCACGAACTATCCAGTCAAAAATACAATTTTGTCGGCCACGGCCGTCTTCTCCATCGTTAACCCTTGATACCTCTTCATTCGTCTAAAGTGGGATCTTCCTCGATCCTCTTCTTCAAGGCCGATGCCTGAGCGCTCTACTACCTAACTTTATGACTCGACACGGCAACCTCTTCATGAGATGGCAGCTTGACCATATGGCGATCTGGAGTGTTGGATAACCTCCCAGGACATTAAGTGCTCACTACCGTATTGAATCCGTGCAGGAGGATTACGATAAGCAGATAGCGACTTTCCGGAGCGAAGATGCAGAAAGCCTTTGGGTGTAGAGCCTCCGTCACGCAACAGGTACTTCGAAAGTCCATTTCGGCCGCCAGCCTCTTTCGTGGCTTCCTGATATCTGCGCCAGATTCCCTCCTAGAGTTTGCTTCTTGACATCATCACCACACTTCCTTCGGCCTTACTCTTGCCTTGGTAGCTCATCCCACAATCTCCAAGTCTCCTTGTCCTCGCCACCTCTCCAGCCCCAGATTACGCAATAATGACTGGCCAGCAGATTCCACTCTTCAACCTCGTCCATCATCTCGAGACAACTGATTCTTTCTTTCTCCACCTCGTTCACGCCGGTCTCCCACAAACGTTTCACATCAGCTCCGCCCTTTCCGGAAAATCCATGCGCTCTCATCCTTTCCATTTGCGCTTCCAGACTTCCGTATCTCCGCAGAGTTTGCAGCACTATTCCACGTTGGGCGAGATTCGAGACCATCACTTTCCCGAAGGCGTCAGAAGGGTTGATGGGCTCATAGAGAATGACCCCTAATGGCGTGCTCGGGGCAAACAGGTGTTTTGTAAAATAATTGACTACAGCATCGGCGGCAGCAGGAGCCAGGTATATAAGACAGCATTCGGAGATGAGCAGAGTTGGGAGCGAGGGATCGATGTAAGGAATTTCAGGTGGTGGTAAATCAGATGGAGAAGAGCCCGGAGGACGTAGCGTACGGAGATCGAACGGATGGATGTGATAGTTCAAGGAATGAAGTGCGGTGCCATCAGAGGAAACGGTCAGAGGGCCATGGATGCAATCACTGAGGGCGCGGGATCGATCGATAAAGGAGATCTTAGCAGAGGTATTAACTGGGAAGTCGAGCTCGTGGTAAACAAGAGATTGGCCAGCAAACTGCGCCGTAAGGCGAAAGAAGCGTGTGTCAGAACCTGCGCCTAACGATATAATCTGCTTCTTCGTAAAGGCGGAGTCCGATAGAAATCGACGTACGAGGTTGTCGATAACTGTGGTGCGGACATATGTACCTTCTCTTCTGTCAGACTTGTGTTGAATTAGGAGCTGCAGCCGCAAAAGTATACCTCTGTTGATGATTGGAAACCTTCTCTGTTCTCCTGCAGATACGAACAATTTCGCAAAAGGGTCGTCCAAGTAGCCGATTTCAACGGCGCTCAAACGTGAGACACTAGCATCTTGATCCGTGTGTTGGACAATCTTGTCTTTAGCAAGCCGACCATCTTCCACACTCGAGCATGAAGCATTCCCGGAATTCCCACGGCGGCGATCAGGGGCGCGGCCTGGCCTATTCGGGTTTCGAAGGGTATTGAGGTTAGGGATGTGCGAGGAGGCCATTATCAACAGCGATGTTGTGACTTCTCTTGTTGAGAAGCCTGGGCGTCGGCTACATGGTTCAAGAGCAATGACACAAGCTTCTTATTTGTCACGGTAGCAGAGGAGAATATGTGTTTATCATTGGGAAATTTAACATGTACGGAAGTACAGTCTTCAGAACCTCAGACGTGCGTGGCTAAGCCCCTTCGGGTTAGCTCTGCTTACTTCGCGAGCTCAGTGTAATCGCAGCTTCCGTAGTAAGTAAACCGCTAACCCGAAGGGGCTTAGCCCCACACGTCTGAGGTCCTGAGGCAACCCGGCACATTCTGCTTTAGGATTCATGGGTTGGATCTTCAATAGAAGATCTCATAAAGCTCAACTACGCTAGATACCTTGTTATTCATTGATAGGGTCTGGAATAAAATGATCATACCTTTCTCTTTATCTTCACTCAAACTCATGTCTGATAGTGAGAAGTCGGAGCAGCTTACGAGTATCCTATGAGAAATATCTGAGGGTTTTCAGGATGGACACGTATTGTAGTAAGCCCTTTACCTATTGTGATAATCTATAATAGTGTAGATTCAGCGGGCAGTTTCGTTCCAGCTGTCGTTTGTTCTTTGTCTTCGAATGCCAGCTTCGATTCTCCTGCTCTGGATCCTCCTCAAACTTGCCGGGATTTCTTCGCAATCAGCATGACTATCTATCGTTGTGCCTCGTCTCCTTCTGGTAAGCCCTTGCATATTCAAGGGTGCCTCTTTGATCCTGTCTCTCGCTTGATTTTCCTCGTCTGCATTTATGCCGTTTTCTTCACTTTCCATATTGTCAACGTAGTCGCGGTAAGTTGGTCTTGTCAGAAGGCCACTTCGGAATTCATTGGCGCCGACAAGCAGTTTAGTTAGGTCGATCAGTTCCTCGAGGAATTCAATTACTTCAGCCTGCGCCGCAGACGCAGCATTCCACGACATGTACTTGCGGCGAACTGCACGCTGATGTACAGCTTTGCTGGTCTCCTGGAGTTGTCCAGCGCCCCCAGTAGCGTGCTGCACTACTTCTCTTACACGATTAATCATGCGTAGATGAGCTAATCTTGCTGACGGGAAGTATTGCGGGAGAGGTAGCTTTGTCGTAAGAGCTCCGTGTATAGCGAACAGCGTCAAAGTGATAGATCCAGCAACGTTTCGGCGATAAGGGTATATTTGAGCCTGTTGCCGTTAGTCTGATGCCAGTTGGGAGAGCTAGAAGGTTGTACATTGAACTCCTCCAGAGGACCAGATCCGTAGGCAGTCCGTAATTGAAGCATGTTATCCATCCTATCTACAATCTGATGGAGGACGAAAATAATCTGTTTGACATCAGTGACGCGCACAGTACAATCTATTAAAACTCAGCTAACCTCTCCGTAGATCAGCGCAAGGCCCTCAAAAGAGCCCTTGATTCTCGGTTCAGTGCTACAAAAAGGAACTGACGAAACGTTAGATCGTTTATATAGGACAATCGAAGGCGGCAATTTGACATACGGAACGTTTCAGCGGCGCTCAAAACGCCATTGGCTTTTCCGCTTGCCTGTTCAAAACGTAAAAGTACTTCGGGAGCATAGACGTCAAGATTTGTGCCTTCCTCTATCCCGTAAGCCACGCAAGTTTCCATCTCGTTGATCTGCTTCAATGCCGCTGCAAGCGATTCAGTGAGTCGATCGCGGGCTTTCACGGGAAGTAGTACCACTTCCACAATCAGAGCAACAAGCCCACCAATCATGAAAGCAATCCAACGCTTGAGGAAATTCTCGGTCGCGGTGCCTGACCTAGGATCAGCCACGTGAGACAACTAATTTACAAATACTGAGATTACCTGGCACTGTCACTAGCTCCGTCGAAAGAGCCACAACCGTCATGCTGATAATACTTACCATTCCGGCTTTTGGATACGTTGTTCCAAGCTGAATGTATGCTGAGGGGATAACCCCTATACATATCATTACGGCACACACAATGGCGTTTCCTTTCCGAGCTTCCCAGGCAGCCAAGCCCCATAGACATCCGAGAGTAGTGCCTATGCCTCGAATGATAAACGTTGTGATTGAGTTGCCAATAGACACTTCGGTAATCAAAACCAACTGCAGCGCAGCCCACACTTCGACAGGAACCAACGTTAGCGGACTGTTTACTGCATGCGCACTAGAAGATCAAGACTATAATACATACATCCCCTATTCAAGGAATACCATGTATTCCAAGAAGCTATAAGAGCAGGCCAAACCACTAGAAATACGGCGACGGTAATCTTGATAGCGTACAATAAATCATCTGAACCTTGTAGCCACTCCAAAGAGTCGGCCAAAGAACCACGTAGGCGAAGGGATGGCGAGCTGGCTCTTTGGGTAGTTTTGAGTTCTTGTAATTTCTTTCTTTGGAGAGATGTTGCTGGCTCCGGCTGGTTCTTCGGCCTTTCCTGAACCTTGTCGAGACCCGCTGTTTTCTCAGGATCACCTTTCTTGCGAGCTGCGAGTAAGCTTTCCTTGCTATCAGGAGTAGCTGTACCATCTTCGTCATCTGCACGTTCATCCGAAGTACCTTGTCTATTAGCTTTTCGGCCACTAGTTGGTAAGGCTTCGTCTTCCCCCCCTCCCGAGTAAAGCCATGTTGCCCAGCGGATACGCGGTGCGTAGATTGTTCTTCGGCCATGCCGGTGCTCTCGTTGAAGTACGAGGTCCCGTGAATGCTTCAGCATAGTTTCCAGGTGGGAACTGAAAAGAAGTTAGATCGGAGTCACGGATAGACCTTGACCTCGAATGACCCACGCTGCTTGTCTCAAGTTGAGAAGGAAGGATGAGATGAGAAATATCTCCTCTCTTGGCATAATGTCAGGCTCTTGATCTTTGAGTTCTTGCATCACAGCAGCTCTCTCAAGAGCAGAAGCTGTGTCCCCATCAAATTTCGTAAGCGTTTGCTGTAAATCCTCAATGTGCAGATCGAGCTCCTCGACCATGATACCTCTAGGTACTCTCGTTCCTGAAGGAAGCTTTGGAACATCCTGAAGTGTGTCAGTCGCAAAATTTTCGTACAAAGTTATGTGGATATTAAGGGACGGACATATGTGTACGCAATGCAGGCACTAACAACGTCTACTGTCCTATTAATAACCGCTTGGAGGTCTTGATAGGGACTTGTCACTGTTTCCAAGAGATGTCGAAGTAATTGAACGTCGCCAAACTCAATTTCCCGCCGAGGTTTAATTAGATTGAGTTCAGTGTTCTCACTACGTAAGTTGTCACTCCACATTTCCAGGTTTTCGTCTTTTTCAGATGTCCGTTCTGATGCGGAGTTAATGGGATTCTCTTCAGCTATAGACCTCGACTCTAGCTTCCCATTTTCGCTCTCCAAGCCTCCGAGTAAAGCGTACTTAGATTCGCAAGCACCAATAAGAGCGACCGTGTTTGCCACTAGCTTCTTCATGGACGAAACACTGATGGGCTTCATACTTCGGGGTGGAAGCACAGATACGGCCACTTCAAAGTTGCACTCCCGTTGAGCTGCTCTGCAACTTGAAAGCTTTGCCCGTAATTTTCCCTTAGCTGCAGTCAAGGCACTTAGAGATATCACTTTCGCCTCTGTGGAAATTTCGGCGTTTCTGTTCAGCTTTCTAGTCCCTGGAGTGACCAATTTCGGAACTTCTGCATTTGTACTTCGCGCTTTCGTTTCTGGAGCGGATTTCATACTTTTTGTTAGGCCCCTTGATACATTGAGCTTGGGGGAAACCTTCGATCCAGATGTATCCCCCTGGGTAGCACGTGTACAATCGCTCGCATGTGAGGTCTTTGGCTTTCCTACCGATTCGCTATTTAATGTGTGATTGGTGTAAGTAAAATAGAGACCTGCGCCCTGCAGTGCTTTTGCGGTATCGTTTAGCGTTTCGATAGATATCTGACCTAAGAAGCTAGAACTGAACTCTGGGAAAATGCATAGGTTCACCAGAATTATGACGCCAGCCGCAATTAATATAGGGAAGAGAATCTGGGTGGCAAGTCCTGCTGTGACTGCCGTGGCTGTTGATGTTAAAGATACCACGGACACAATGATAAGCAGAAGAACGAGAATAAAAAGCCTCGGTGTTCCAGAACGTAGAAAGCCATGCACCATCATTGCAATGGCTAAGAAAACTCCTCTGATTGCATAGGCGGCCGTTGGACTATGGTGGATTACCAGTGATCCAATGTAAATACCCAAGGTCGACCATGCTACTCCTAAGACTGTGCCACTGAGGGCAAGAACGAGAGCCTCCGCCATCATTCCAAAGCGCCGACCTGGATGTCCGAAGACCGTTGTTAACGGAGCCAGATATGCTGCTTTGCCAATAGTGGCTCTCGCTCCTGGGATTAGACATATGCTCACTTATCAAGGATAGATCAGCTTCTATTTGAGTACTCTTCGAAGACAATTGGACTTTCCATACCAGCTGCAGTAGTAGCTATGACATTTTTCAATATCCGTTTCCATAGATTATCCTTGTTCAGGTTCTCGAATATTTCTTGCGAACGTTTTGCCCCATAATGGCGGGCTCTTTGGAGAGCCGACTTCTCCCCTGCCATTGCCATGCAATTGAGTGCTTGAGTGCATCGCGATCTTGCTGATCAAGTCCAGACGAAGCGCGGTAAGGTATTCACTTTCAATTGTAATGAAGATGAATTACAGAATACCAATCTGATAAAGTACACCTGGGGTGTGCGGCATCAATTCCGCTCGAGGCTCCTGCTCCATCATTTGTTCCTACGTTCATATTTGGCAGTAGCCCTAACGTGTTATTTCAAGCACCAAAATGGCTCCCTCATCAACCATAGTGGTAGGCCTTCGCAGTGGCTTGATTGGCATTGCCTATGCTGAACTTCTCGCAGGCGAAGATTAAGGTACAGCTTAAGCTATCCATCAGCAGGCTGCGCATGGTTCAGCAAAAAGACACCGCCATAGCGAAGCAACAACGGCGGCAAATGGCACAACTGCTTGAAGTGTGTCCTTTCTGAAAATTCCGGATATATGCAGAATCTAATGCATCAATCGTCAGCAAGGCAAAGAAGAATCGGCACGCATCCGTGTCGAAAACATCATTCGCTCAGATATAACCACTGAACTTCTTGAAATCATCGAACTCTACTGCGAACTACTTCTTGCACGAACTGGATTAATGGAAGCTAAAGAGTGTGACCCTGGGCTCGAGGAGGCTATCAAATCTATCATATATGCCGCACCACGGACTGATGTCAAAGAGCTTCAGCAGGCTCGGGCCCTATTAGTGGAGAAGTACGGCAAGGATTTCGCCTTGGAGGCAATAGATAACAGCGATGGTAAGGTAGCAGAGAGGGTGTTGAAGAAGTTGAGGGTAGAGCCACCGGATCAGGAATTAGTCACGCTGTACTTGAAGGAAATTGCACGGACCTATGGCGTGACCTGGCCAAAGAAGGAACAAATAGCAGACGCAGGTACAGACGAAGACGAAGACGATGAAAATCCGAGCGGTGGCCAGGCGGTCAAGAACCTAGAAGAGCCCTTAACCACCAATGAACTCAGCAAGGCAACACCCCCGCGAGATCTTGGGCCCAAGTCTCCTGTCAGCGTGGCGCCGCCGAGTCCAAGCACAGATAATTTGAGCCCGAGGATCAAGTTGCCCGGCCCACCAGAGCTTAAGCCTAGTGCGAGAATGACTGGGTTAAACAAGCAGGCCTCTAACACGGACTCTGAGAGAACTGCGAAACACAGTGCTTCTGGGATCAGGAAGAATGTTGTTGGAGGGAAGATTCCAGACGTTGACGAGTTGGCGAAACGATTCGCGGCACTGAAGAAGTGACTGATGTAGCACGGGGAGACGTCACATACTTTGGTCTATACTGGGTCATGCATCGATACTACGGCGTTTGGGTATCAGATGGATGTTCCTTGCGCCTGGTTTTCAACAACTTGATGACAGTAGCTCAGCATTGCAAGAAGTCCAAAGTCACATACGATACTCGGAGGATCGGTGAACAGATTTGCGAACTATCTAGGCAAGGGGAGTTGATATGTATACCAGAGTAATGCGGAAACGAGGCATGACATATCGAACAAGCCCTCCGGTGAGGTGTAAACCTAGATGAGCTGCCAAACTTCCAACCTCTCGGAGACGGCTCTTGCACGGTAGAAGCACCGATAATTAAGTCCTTGCGAATGAAACCTAACGATCTTCATCTCCCAACGGTACGTCAGTTTATGCTTCAACTGCGTGATCATCCTCTCCGTCCACAACCTCCTCGTCTACGACCTCCTCCTCCTCCTTGATCACCATGTCTTCGTCCTGCTTGATCTGCTCCTCCTCGCTCTTCCCATCCACCTTCTGCTTTTTGACTACCGTGTCTTCCCCATCATCGTCATGGGCATCTTCAGTGGCCATATCATCGCCTTTGCTCCCACGCTTACGCTTTGTCGGGGTCCCATTCTCCTTGGTTTTCTTCGGGGTACGCTTAGGCGTAGTCCCAGCTTTCGCTCCATCTGCGCTAGGAATGGTTGACGCTTCCTTCACGAGCCTATTGTAGAGACTCGTACAAGCGATGCGAGAGCGGCCGGCCGGCAAGACAACACAGGACCAGTTGGGGGGTCCACTAGCGGCAATGATGGACATCATGAGAGCCATCTCGAGGGCAAGGTTAGTGACAAGAAAGGCAAAAGGGAAAAGGCGTTTTACCTTCTCCTGTTCGCTCCACAGGGTCTTTGGAGTGGTGGACGACATGATTGAAGCTGAGCTAATTCAGTAACAATGGTAAACGCAGGGTGGATGGCATGGACTTACATTCTATGATCTGATATTTATCACTTGAATGGATTTGGTGGTTAGAGTTGTTGAGTTTCGATGAGCTATTCAAGTTCACTTCAGATGATGTTTGATAGAACTTGAAGTAAGTCACTCACATCGGAGGTTTGAAATGTTTGATGATTCAGATCGTATCGACGATGCAGGTAGCAACGCAAGAATGTCTGTGAAGCACTTCTTCCGTCGAGCCAAGGAGTTGCAGTGGTCAAGTTCTGGTTCCGTCTGATGTTGTTTTGAGTCAGGACGAAATACGGAGGAAGGGGCTCAAATATCTGGCAGTGAAAATCATTCACCACAACACTTCGTTCACGAAACTGTTTTGTGAATGTCAGAAAGGAGCTTGGATCAAGCACCCAAGTTCACCAGGAGCAGACGCCAATCAAGAAAGTTCCTGCAGAGGTCGAGTAGACAAAAGATGTAGCTCTCAAGGTATTTTCTCTATAAATCCTGCACCAGGAGGAGCATTTGGGGTCACATTGGGCACACATATTTGGTTCCGTATATCATCGGTGTTTCTGCATAGGTCGCACTATGGACCGAGGAAATCATAGTACCAGTCATGTATCATAGTAGAACTTGATGGCAGCAATAGATAGCCACAGATCCAAATGGTGTTAAGTGTTCATGCTATGTATTTAGTTCTAGGTACATCTGGGAGCTGGATGACCGCACGATGTCGAGCTCGAAGCTCGCTCACTCTACCAACCAACAACGACCGAACGGCGCGCTTGGAATTGGGAAAAAAAGCAAGTGAGAGTAAAGGATTGCCTTTGATAAAACACTGAACGTCGCAATGTGCTTATGTGAGAGCAAACACCGAGATCATCGAGAACCCGATCAGTTGGGCCGGATGACCGAGTCGGTAAACGCAGTCATGATGTGAAGCGTCTGCAACTATGGGTAGCTAAGCTTCCTACCTTGTATGTAGTAAATCAGATAAGAAAGACAAGCACACAAATTAGGTAGGCAGAAGCCAAGTGAAAGCTGCCGTGCTTCGTCGGTGGTACTGAAGAAAGGTGCAGCTTCAATTTCTACATCTTGATATCTGTCACAGTAGCAGTACCCCGGTGAAGACCTGCCTGCTAACTAAATACCGACTCGAGAGTACACAGAGACCATAGACCGCCAAAAACTCTTATTCTTGAGAGCTTCTACTCCAGAAGCTAATCAAGGAGGAGAAGGTGATCAAATAGCACCTGCAAACATCTCCGAGCGCTCAAAAGAACGAGAAGACGTTTGGAGTACTTCTGGATTAAGAAGAAAGTAGGGCCAGAGAATGAGCGTAGCTATTCTGTACAAAGTGGCGAATAAAGGAGCTCCATTTCAATTAGTCGACTGAAGGTCTGTGATATCTCATCAAAAACGGTATAGTATGATAGATTATCTATGTCTAATATCCCTTGGTGTCGTACTCCCTTGTCCTACCGTCCTACGCAATTGGTTCAAGTCACAAATGACTAATCGCGTAAAATTCTCTTGCAACCCTTTTCCATCCGTTATACAAAATTCCAACGTCACCTTCATCCACTCCTGTACCGTACCAGCAACCATGGCACAGCCAGGGGAACTCCTATCAGGTTTAACAGAGTCGCTAAAATCAGCCCTAGTCTCTCTCCAGGAGACTACAACCATCCAGCCTCCACCCGAAGGGATTTCGCTCCTCGATACCAAAAATGAGCTTCTCCTCTCATATCTACAAAACCTCGTCTTCCTCATCATCCTTAAGCTACGTGAACGGCCATCTTCCGGCACTTCTCTAGAGACAGCTTCAGCCGATGAAGTCGTAAAAACTCTAGTCTCGCTCCGAATATACCTCGAAAAAGGCGTCCGCCCTCTCGAATCACGTCTGAAATATCAATTGGACAAACTCCTCTTCGCAGCCGCTGAAGAAGTTTCTACCACCATTGCACAAGCTCCGGATCGCACTCCCACCTCGAAAGTTCAGCAAACGAACGGCCACACCTCAGACACCGTCTCTAACTCCGACGCCTCCGACGCCCCAGACTCCAACCCCCCACCAATTTCCCGCATCCCGGACCTCGCCCACCGCCCCAACCCTTCATCCCTTCTCCCCCCCAGGAAACCGTCCTCCGCCCCCTCCATCTCCAACATCTACCAGCCCCCCCGCATAAACCCCACAGCCCCACCCGACTCTCGCAAAGCCCCACCTAAACCCCGCAAATCACATCTCCTCGACTCCTTTGTCCGCGAGGAATTGACTGATGCCCCCTTCGCCGAACCTTCTATTGGCTCTGGCAGTGGACTCAAGGGGCGAGAGAGGGAGAAGGAGGAGGAGCGGAGGGGGTATGAGGAGGGGAGGTTGGTGCGGTTGCCTGGGGAGAAGAGAAAAAGGAGGAGAGGGGGGGAGGGTTTTGGGGAGGATGACTTGTTGGGGGGGATTGGGGGAGTGGATTTTGCGGGTGGGGATGGGAAGAGAAGGAAGGGGGGAAGGATGGAGGGAAGACAGGAGCGTGTGGGGGAAGCGTGGGAGAGGAGGGCGAAGAGAGGGGTGGGGAAGAGGAAGCGATAGGGACGTATGTGAGATAAGACACAAGCGAGCGCCAGGTTGCAGAGGCTCCAATGGGCGGGAGAAGCTTGGAGAAGAACATTGAAGCTTGGTATCCTAGTCCGAAGTGTGCTTTTTAGCTAACCCTACTTCTGTCCACACCCCGTCTTTCGAACACCGGATATATCACAACGTTTTACAAGAAAAGTTTCACCCGAGCCCCATGCATCCGCCCCTCAATCGATCTTGATTGATCGGTAAATCCTGTGAACAAATGCCCAAGTCGCGAAGAAGCCGATAGTCCCTAAGACGACGTTAGCCCACCTCAAGAAAAGGGAGAAAATCTCATCTCACCCGTCAGAACAAAAAACAAAAAGCTGATCAACAGACTATACCCCACATAAAGCACCCCACTTGTCAAGCCCCCAAAACTCAGCCTCAACATCCAAAACAACAGCGCATTCGCAAACACATAGCCCGCGCTCGCGCCTGCCGTGCAAAACGCCCTCCACTGCCAATGGTAATTCTCCGCGCAGAGCAAGAAATACACGAGCAGGATGGTGACGGCAGCGCAGGTGATGATCATGATGCCGTAGCAGAGAAAGAGGAAGCCGAACATGTAGTAGACTTTACCGAACCACATGTTGTTCATGATGAAATAGAGCTCGATCATGATGGCGCCGAAGGGGAGGATGCCGACAAAGAGCATGGAGGGGAGGGGGCGGAGGTAGGTTATGGATGGGGGGATTTGGCGGGGGATTTGGTTGGTGCGGACGGGGGGTTGGACGGGCTGTAAGTGGGGAGGGTTAGCTTTTGTTGCCTACCTCGGGGGTTATTTGGAGAAAGCTGGGAACTTACCGCATGCTTGAAGCCAGCCCAGCTACCCATGATGCTTAGGGGAACGCTAATGACGAACCAGATGCCCAGGATCACGAGCATGGTTGTGAAGGGAACGGCACCACTTGATTGTCTGATCCAGATGAAGAGGTTCAGAAGGAAGAAGGTGGCAAAAACAATGCCGGGTATGACAATAGGCGTCAGAGCCATGTTCTGCTTCCACGCCTCGCCACCGAAAGACTTGTAGACTCGTGCGGAAACGTAGCCGCCAATAAAACCGAAAATAGTATAAAGAAGAATCACGACGGTTCCAAGGGAGCCACGATTCGAGGGAGAGAGGAATCCTAGGAGCGCAAATATAATAGTAGTCCCTGTCATGACGAAAAGCTGAGAGCCGTTTCCTAGGAATACGCTGAGTAAGAGTGGATTTTTAGGCGGCCTAAATACGTCTCCGTGCACCAGCTTCCAGCCTGAGTCTTCTTGTACGCCATCCTCTACTTGGGCTGCTGTACCCGAGAGATCATCTAGGTTGAACAGGTCCAGTCTGTTGTACCTGGCGATATCTTTCCTCAGCGCCCTTCCAAGAATGGAACCGATCATGGTCACAAGCAAAATCACAATGATAGACGAGCTAACCACTCCTAGCCAATGTGTCTTTGGGTCAAAGACGTGGAGATAGCTGTCCCATCGGGTAGCCCAAGCAGTCGTAGATGGCCTCCAGTAGACTCCGTATGTCCATGTCACTTTGGTCTCCCCATTCTCGTCCAGCTCTAGCTCTTCACCTGACTCAGGGTCGCCACATTCTGCTTTACCGTCGCCCAAGCGCTTGTTGTTCTTCCTCGAACGGGGGAAGACCAACACACCAACAACCCGGTAGGCATCTGCGTTCCCTACTTGGTGATAGTCGATCATAATGTCGTAGTGATTGTTCAATACTGCTTTTCCCTCCGTATTTATTTGCCCCAGTGGAAACCCTCGGAGTATGAAATCTGTGTCCGTCGAGGGATCTGTGTAGGTTTGCCCCGCCGGAAGCCCGTCTATCAACCAGTTAATCTTGTAATTTTGAGATATCCTTCTGTTGACAAATCTGGCGCTCCTTTGGTCAAATGTCTGTTCGTCACATAAGGCCTTGCATGACTCATTCTTCACCATTCTCAACTCAAAGGGCGAAGTCAATATTCGGTCGCCAAATAATATGCTCCCCAGCGATTCCGAGATAGATTTTGGTCCATCCTCCGGTTTGCAAAAGTGGAATGCATTGTGGTAGTAATCGAAGGGTAGAACGGAGTGTAGCTGGGGGTCCCTTTCTGACAAAGCAGGTGTTAAGGGATTGACGTTCAAAGGAACTTTTGCGTCGCTCTGATAGCTTGTGGGTGCAACACCAGGAAGATAGAAAGCGGAAGCAGGGTCGAAGTGAAGGATAGCAGAGAGGGCGGCGCAATGTAGGTACAATTGTCGCAACTGCATTATAATAAGCTACCAGGCGCCTGTTTGTGGGACCAGTCAGTCTATGCACTCTTGTCAGTAACTTCTGTTGCCCTGTTACGCCAAACAGAGAGCTTTTTAATGCAGGGAGTTGCAGAGACTTACCTGTGTCCGCGCCGCGCGCAGTGCCGGTGTTTAGACACGAGTTATACTACAGTCTGGCTAACTCAATCTCGAAATGGTAGAATTGTAAGATCTCAGGTTTCTTTGGGCAGTAGTGGATGGTTGGAATATCATTCTGACAGCTGGCTACCCGCGCCTCGCTGCGTAATAAAACTAGTTCTATCATACATAACCCCTGGAAATTACGGCTTTAAAACACGCAGCTATCAGATATCAGACTCCTACGTTGAGCTTCACGTGGACGTACAGAGCTTGGCTCCAATAGACTGATTCTATAAAAACATTGCATGGGGTATTACCCCTATTTCATAGTGAGCTGTCCAGAATTTAGATTTTCCAAAATCGAGGGTCCACCCTCTGCAAATTTTGCCCTGCAACCAACCAATTCGCTGAAGAAGCCTAACCACCACCTCACAAACCAAACAGTCATACATATAAAACTTCATTCCATTTAGTCATGGCTAGACTACAGTCAGCAAACAAACGCAGGCAATCGACGAAGATGTGAAGTCTTTCGAAGCAGAAAAGTAGTATATTTGATGATCGTGAATTATATAGAATATATATTTTATTAAGTATACATTTACTCGAAAGTACCTGTCATATCAGCCAAAATAGTAGACATACGAAGTATTGACAAGGAAACAATCAATCCGTATCTATATTTACTGTTATGTTCGCATGTCTGAAGTGATCGGCTGCAAAATGACTCTTGCTACAAGCTCTCATCGCCATGTGCAAATAGACTTCAAAACTCATGTCTTCCGCCAGCTTGTAATGTCTTTTGGGTCAGATCTTGAGCACTGAAAAGAACTCTTCAATTGAGTTGAAGTCAGAAGAGTAGAATGACAGATATAGTAAGATCACATCGGTCTGATGACATAGATCTTTGACTTTCTACTGATAGTTAGCAGAGCTCAGCTCGACGTCGACGTCACTCACCTGAGTGTGATGCACAGAAGCGTTGTCGAGAATCAACATCGATTTAGACCCTGAAAAGCGACTGCAGCTCAGTCACGTTTACGATGCATCGTATGTTCGTTGACTGCACTCTCATTCAGAAACACGAGCATTTCGTGAGTGAACTGACTGACGTCTAGAAAGTATAGATTTCGACACTTCTGCAAGCGCTTCAAAGCCTCTCGTTTAAGGCATTTTCTATTGATTTTCATGATCTTTAGAGCGTTGAATAGAGTGGAAAGAGCGACGATGAGGTCTCAGTCGTCGAAGAGATAGTATAGCATCTCATTCTGATATGATCATGGCTGACCTTCTATGAAATGCCGAAGATCAATCCTGGCAGCAGGATGAATCAAGGACGTCGGCCTCAGAGCACTCATTTTATTAGAAGATGTGTGTTGACCGTATGTTTGTAATCTAGCTCTGATCCTTCTGACAGTTCTAGCACAGACTCCTTCGACGTCGGCAATGATCTCAGGCGACAGTCCCTGCTGTAGATGCACTGCTATCCGATCCTTCTGGGTGGAGGCAAGAGGGGGGACCATACTCTGGAATCGCGCTGAAATGCGCTGGAATCGCGCTGGAATCGCGCTGGAATTGATCCTGCAACACGTCAGATATACATGAAGAGGCCGCATTTGTATAACCTCATATTACATACCGAATGGAAGGAATTAAAGGTCTGTGAGGTGGTGGTTAGGCTTCTCCAGCGAATTGGTTGGTTGCAGGGCAAAATTTGCAGAGGGTGGACCCTCGATTTTGGAAAATCTAAATTCTGGACAGCTCACTATGAAATAGGGGTATGTGTCTGAATCAGAGCAAGACTGTATGGACACGAAAAGTTGGTACCAATACGAGCTATCTACCCTGGTTCCCAAATCTTGACGACCGCCCAATTCCTCGAGAAAAGAACAACAAGAAAGACATCCCTCATGAAGTAAACGCTTACACAACAACCGCTCGAACAAGCTGTCCCTAAGGTACTCCATCCACGATATATATACCTGTACACCATAATCCCTCAAGAGTAGATAACAACAATGCTGATTCTGAGTCGAGAAGTTTCCAATACGAATACTCAAACAAGACCGTCATACAAAGATAGCGCAGAAACTATGGTCTCGTCGCGTTTACTGCCTTCCTTAAATTCGGCCATGTCCAGAGAGCCATTCTCATCCTTGTCCATCATACGAAAAATCTTTTTGACACGCTTTTCTGGGGTATCTTCATCAGGAGGGAGCTTGACCATAGAGCCGACCTGAGGACGTCAGTCACTTGCTGATGTTATTTCGCGCTGAAGCGCTATTCTCGGAGATGCCGAGCTTACCATCTTGTAAATTGCCTCCACAATCTGCAGCATCTCATCATAGCTGATCTTCCCATCTCCATCGATATCATAAAGCTGGAAGGCCCAATCTAATTTATCTTCCATTTTCCCTCTTGAAGTGATGCTCAGGGCGCAGATGAACTCTTTGAAGTCTATCGAGCCAGACTTGTCCGAGTCGAAGACGTTAAAGACATAGTCTGCAAAGGAAGTCGGATCACCAAATGGAAAGAACTGTTTATATATCTTTTGGAATTCCTCTTTAGTGAGCATACCACTGGGGCAATCTTTTAGGAAACCTAGCAAATGAAATACGATCGTAAGCTAGATCTTATATAGACGAAGAAACGCTGTTGACCAACCTTTGTACCATTGTTGAAGCTCTTTCTTGTCAAAATGGGTATCTTTCTGGAGTTGATTTAATTCGTCCGTAGACAGTTTCGATGATCTGATGGAGGCCATCAGTCAGCTTCATTGCCCTTGTTCTTCTCGTACACCACAAAATCATGTTCTAGGAGGAGAACAGAAGCGCATGAACGAAACTGATCAGTTATGGATCCCCGAAGGCCTATTGACCTGTTCACTTAAGGGCACATTCCACCATTTTCTACGCAATGGCGTAGTTGTATGCCTCAGCTTGAAAGTAGTCCTTTAAAACCCCGGCAGTGACATAATAATTCATGCCTCTCTTGACGCGTTGGGTATGTTGAGTTGTAAGATCGATGAAAGAACAGCAGATCCGAATCTTCGTGAAGATGCCTGGCTATCGCGCAAAATTTTAAACAAACTCCGTACTTGCTCCTATGTATCGCGATTATGTTAGAGTCGAAGTTGGCGTATCGCGGTGGTCGTTGGCGAGGCAGATGGATCTCTGTTTCTGTTGGCGCATGGTTTTGCCAGTGTCCTGTAGTGCTCTCATCATGATGGTCTGGCTTGCCCACAAATTTCAAACCCTTCGCAAGATATCCCGCGCACCAAGTGCTGCACGAGACTAATGTAGGAACCAGAAAATGTGTTGTAAAAGGAACATGCATAGACCCGAATGCACATGGAGTAATCGAGAAGATATTCGAGGCTTACCTGTTACCCATGCTGAATTATCGGGCCACCAACAGCCACCGTCGGGATACCTGATCCGATTCTAGCAAGTTATCGAGTAAACTCCTTGGAGGACGATGATGGTTTAAGGAGCTGAACAAAGGCAGGATTCAAGATAGGCTTCAGGGCGCTTGCTGACTGCGGATATCTCATGTCATCAACAGGGAAATTCGTAGAATTCTCTTTACCCTCTATAAGCTTCTGTCAATTCTCAAGACTTGAAAGTCGAAGGATCATATCAACGATTACCTTAGACGTCTTTACCCGCCGCCAATCTTGCATCGGGACCGGACATAGATTGGTGGGGTCCGATGGGCAAATGAACAAGGATGGGATCCTATTTTGAATGGTCAAAGGAGCGCAAAGCTCCGACCTACTAACACCATGAATACCATTATACAAGGTCAATTGGACCGCGTTGAAACAGCTCTCAACACCCTCACGGACTCCATTACATCCTACAACCCTTCTGTACCCGCAGCTATCGACCTTCTCGCCGCTGACGACGAGCTTAACCAAGGCGTCAGGCAACGTACATTACCCTTCAAACAAGCTCAAAAACACCCATTCACTAATATGGTTGCCCAGTCGCGACCCATCAAGACAACCATGCCCGTATCCTCCGCCTCAAGGAGACCACCAATGCCCTAAACCACCACATCACCTCCACCATAAGTCTCCTCGCCGATACCCGCAAAGAGCTGCTGGCTACTCCTGCAACAGTCTTTCCCGAGAACCAGCGCAGTGTCCCGTATTCTGAGCTGTTAGACTACGCAAAGCGAATAAGCCGCTTTACCGTCCCACCGACGTTTCGATCTCCCGCGCCTGTAGCTGCGCCGGTCTCTCAGCCTGCGAATGCCGACGGTGTCAATGGGGTATCTGATGCGGCCGTCCAGGGTGGCACCACTACTCCTGCAGATGGTGAAAACAAGGGCCAGGGTATAGGTGTCTCCTCACTTGGGCAGGGAGAGGTGGCCTGGCTGGATCCGCTGAACCAGATTCCATTTGTGCCGTGGCCGAGCGAGGAAGTAATAAAGAAGGGGGCTTTGGCGCAAATACAGGTTATGTTGGAGCAGGGTATTAATCCGGATGGTGTTGGTGCTGGCGGGCATGAGGTAATGAAAGAGATGGGAGATGCAAGCGTTAAGCAGGAAGGTAAGGATATCAGTGAGGTAGTTGATGGACGGCCCGAGATGGCTAGGGAGTCGATCAGCGGCACAAGGCAGGTGCAGAAGAGGGAGGAAAAGCCAAAGGTGTTTGGCGGCTTGGATTTGTACGACCCTGATGAAGAGGCTTGAAGCAGACCATGAAGAAATGCAAAAAAGACGTGAGAATTTCTAACCATGGACTGATTGATTGGATGTGTTTCTGTCTAGTAGCAGTGTTTTTTTTAGATGGTCGGCTATGATACTGGAACAACGATCTTCTTCCCACTGACGCCTTTTCCGTGGTGATCAATCGCCTTCTGTATGCTATCCAATCCTCCCTCTATCTTCTCAATCTCCGGACTTGGCACGTACTTCTTTTCCACGAGTGACTTCTCCAGCCAATCATTGAAGAGCCATTTCCCCAAGTCTTTCTGGTCGGTCACAACACGAAAGGCTCCGGTGGTCCAAACCGTCACATTCTCGGGTTTTTTGATGTCTTCTGGCCATGGGAGTGTGATGGCGAGCTTGCCCCCTCCGAATTCTTCCAAAACAGCTGCGGTGTGTGGTAAACTTGCGCTCTTTGAGATGCAATCATATGCGTACTTAATCTCCATACCAGCTGCCTTGACGAATGATATGATATTCTTGACCACAGCAGAATCGTTATAGTCGAAGACTTGAGTAGCACCTAAGCTCTTAACATAACTATGATGAAGCGGACTGCAGACTGCGAGGACCTTGAAGCCAAGTGAAGCCGCGATCTGAACAGCTGCCGTACCAACAGCAGACGAGCCACCCCAGACAAGGAAACCACCGTTTTGCTTGCTCGGAGTTCGGGGGATTTCCAAACAGGTAAAAATCGCAACTCCAGAGGTGGCAACGGCCATAGGGAGCGTAGTGCCCTGCTCGAAGCTCACGTTGTCCGGGATCTTGACGGATGCATTCTCAAAAAGGATGGGATACTGCTGGAATGCACCGTGTTCCATCTTGCCGGTTGCGATTGATGGCGCAAAGCCAGCGATTCTGTCGCCCTTTTTGAAGTGCTTGACATCTGGCCCAACAGCCTCGACGATTCCACATGTGTCACTGCCAAGGATGAAAGGATAGCTTTTGATGAAGAAGCCAGTTTGTTGCATCACGGAATCGACAGGATTGATGGCAACGGCATGGTTTTTGACGACAATCTCGTTGGCTTGAGGAGAGGGAATGGGGCGGTTTTCGATGATGAGCGGGCCTCCGGCTTCATTGAGGACAGCGGCTCTGTTCGACATGTCTTCTAGTTGATGTATCTACAATGTCAGTAGCATTTTATTTGATAGTAAATAGTGTGAGGATACCAGAACAGTTCTGTTATGAAAGATGCGACTATTCACAGTACGGATTAGTTTGTAGCTCGTCTAAGGTACCCCACTGCCCCGCTTGTAGATCTCGCGTGCCTTATTCGCGTGTATCATATCTTGGCCACTAAGGTACCAATGAAGCTAGAACAGAGTCGCCGGAATAATGGCGTTTTATCTCTTGGCGATCCCTCGAATGATGCCCCTGAAGCACTAAGGTGTACTCCAACCCCTCGGAGACCACTCCTCTTCACTTTCTCATCTACCAATTTCGTCTCTCGTTAACCCATAGTCACTCATTTTGACAACAGGAGCTGGTCCCTGTGTACCACTGAGGAATACTAAACTGATCAGCTTCATTCTTTTGGCTGTTGTCATTGGCTCTTTCTCAAACACTCTCTTTACCATTCGTTCCTTTGTTTCAAGCGATTCACCCGCCAGCAGCCGCAGAAAACCCCGGGAAATCGACTTCTACTAGTTTCAAGGACTAACAAACTTGAAATACTTAAGGACTGCAAGGTCGGTCGAAGTTGACTGTGCAACGAGGAATGGATTCAGAGTCAACCTTTAGCAACGTTACAACTCACCCCACACCCACACCCCAAGATCAGACTACATGTGTCCGTCAAAGAACAAATTCCTTTGATTGCGAATCCCTATCGACCGATTCGATGGTCACTGTACGATTATCGGATGCAACCATTTCACCCGCAATGATCGACGCGTCAACCCACAATGAGGTGGTGGCGGATTTTCCTAATTACGAAGATGGGAACGCTTTGGAGGATGGAGACTCAACAATCGACAGAGACCGAAATGGTGTTTCCTTTTCCAAGGACCTAGACTACATCGAGAGAGCACATAGAGCATCTACAGCATCAATGCCGAGTATTTTAGAGGACGAGACATTGGACTCAACGTCTAGCACTTTCCGCTCTCGAAGTGATAGCTCGGGTACTCTCTCGTCAGCTGGTAGCGCTCACGTTGACTGGGAGGAGCTGGAGAAAAGCGAAGAACAAGCCCCGCGCGACGAAGGGTCTGACGAGGTAAGTCTCTGATTTACTTTGGAACTGTATGTATACTAACATCATCATAGTCTACGGCTTTTCTCCTTGCTAGGCTTGAGCAAGAAAATAATGCACTAGCAAAAGACCCAAAAGCAGCTCTTGCCAGGGCTAGGAGTACACGGAATCGTAGCAAGTCACGGCCTCCATCGATACAACAGCTAAAAAGACTTGTCAACGAACCAGCAGCACCATCCCTCCGTTATTCCATGATACCGGATCCTCCTCCAATGACTGAGCTGGAATTCTGGGCCGCCCTTGTACTTGACTACCCTCAGACAGTTCAGAGGCTACCTACCCTGACGTCAAATAAGATTAGAGGCGGAATCCCTCCGCCCTTACGAGGCGTTGTCTGGGTTAGTATTGCAGGCGCTCGTGATCGCCTTTTGGAGGAAGAATACGATAGACTCTGTGGGGAATCAAGTCCTTACGAGAACCTAATTGGCAAGGATATCGGCCGAAGCTTTCCCAACGTCGAAATGTTTCGAGATCCATCAGGCGATGGTCAAAAGATGCTGGGTCGGGTCTTGAAGTGCTTTAGCCTTTATGACTACAAAATCGGATATTGTCAAGGTCTTGGCTTTGTAGTTGGGCCTTTACTGATGCACATGGGAGATAAGGAAGCATTCTGCGTGCTTGTCCGGTGAGCAGTCCGAACTTCAGTTCTGCAAGCGCTTATTAACGTTGAAATAGTCTGATGGAGCATTATGACCTAAGGTCATGTTTCCTGCCAGACCTTTCCGGCCTGCACCTCCGCATCTATCAATTCCAGCATCTGTTATCACAGCATCTTCCAAGACTTACAGCCCACCTTGAAGCGCTCCAAGTGGAGCCACTCTATGTATCACAATGGTTTCTTTCATTCTTTGCGGTTACCTGTCCGTTGCCCATGCTCCTACGCATCTACGATGTAATTTTGACGGAGGGAGCTTCGGAGACCTTGATGCGCGTCGCCCTGTCACTCATGCGCCGCAATGAGGCAAAAATCTTAGGCTGCACCGAATTCGAGGACGTCATGTCGCTACTCCTTTCAAGAGGTCTATGGGATACATATGGCTCTAACGCTGATGATCTAGTAAATGATTTTGTGGGACTGACCGGGCTTGTAAGCCGCGAAAGCCTAGAAAAGCTTGAAGGTGCTTTCAAGGAGATTCAGACCGAAGATTCGGTTGCTAGAAGTTCGGTGCCTAGCGTTCAAGCCGCCGCGTCTCGCTTTCTTGGACGTTTCATGACAGGATCAAGCTCATCCCCGAAAGTCACGTCACCTACATCAAGCCTATCAGTAACAGCACCGTCGCGACCTTCAAGCTTCCTACGCCGAACGCCATCCAAACAGAGCATGGCATCCACTCTTAACTCCATTGAGAGCTCGGAAAGTCATCTCAGCACTACGTCAACTGAAGCGACTGCAATGTCCAGAAATCAGTCTGCAGACTGCACTCCTGTAAAGCCTAGCTTCTTGGTTGCCAGTACCGCATCACCCTCCGTAGGCGTCTCGAACACGGACAAGAACCTCCACAACCAAATTGAAGATCTTCTTACTGCTTTAAGTGATATGCAACGAGAGCAGACGCTTCTAGCCAGCGAGCTACAGAAGGAGCGCGAAGAGCGTGAGGAAGATCGTGCAGCTGTTCAGCGATTTCTTGAGCAAGCAAAGAAGTCCACCGCATTGGACGCAATTTCAGAGGACCACGCACAGCAGGCATTAGAGCCTACCCCTACGTCTGATATCCTTCCAGTCTCAAGAGAAAACGAGGATTACATGTCCGAGCTCGCGCAACACTTCGCGGTGGCAGTCACTAAGAGGTCTTCGATTCTGCTATCCAAACATCAGATGCGGGAGGATGTAAAGCTATGGAAGGATCAGTATGAGGTCGAGGTGACTAGATCTGCTGAGCTGCTGCGTCAATTGACAGATCAGGAGACGGAAAATGCCCGCCTTCTGGAGCAATTCAGAGAAACGCGGTCACGCATGCAAGAGGCACATATGGACAAACAGCGATTAGAAAAGACGGTTCAAGAGTTTAAAAGTCGAAGATCCTCGTATGACGTTGTCATTGAGGCCGCATCCCCCGCTGCAGACTCTCCAGGTGGCTTGCGCGAGTTTAAGCTTGGACGATCTGGCTCGTTCCGTTCGCAGGCTACACCCGCGTTTTCAAAGCGTAGCAGCAGTCTCGGAATCCAAGCTGTTCTCGCAACAGAAGATCATAAGCCACCTGCAGAGGATGCTCTTCTACTTGAACTCGTCAACGCGAAGACAGCTGAGGCCGTTGCACGGCAGGAACTTGAGGAGGTCAAAGGGAAGCTGGACTCTCTACGAAGATTGATGGGCGGCACCATTGCTTCTCCTACCGTCAGCGGACACCGACCAAGTCCCAGCGAGCCGTGTATCGTCAAACCCACAAGCATCGGTGCTTCAAACATGTCCGGGCCTATGGCAAGACAGGCGCGAGAGGGCCTGAAAGTCACTCCACCAGCCACGTCAGGTGGGGGCTTTTTCAGCGGTTGGGGAAAGAGGACGCCCTCGAATCCTGTGTTGATTGCAGGAAGTTCGGAGGCTTGAAAATCCCTAATCAGAATCGACAACATCTCCTAATCCGATAACGATATTTTGCTTCTTGACACTGGTTCTAGGGGGAATATAGTGCACACTTTTGACATGATCCGATGTTCTCTCCTTCAAGTGGTCTGACCTCCACAGTAGCTAGGTCTTGCTATGTTTGGGAATTAGTCCAATCCAGGGCTTTCCAGTCTAATATACTTTTAACTCTTTATTGAATTATACTGAGGGTGTAGCTATTCTAAATTATAGCCAAAACGCTCCAGCAAAACCTACCCACACTACAAGTTAACCTGACTGAACAACCTCAACGATAGAAGTAAACTCAGTCCTACAGAGAGTTGTGGGATTCCACGTATGCAGTCAGGGTCGCAGCAAGATGAACTACTTGTCACAGTAGCTATAGAATAGCTTCAGCTTATTCGCCAACTACTTAACCTTCGTTCTACGTGGCTCCCCATCCTCTGCTGAAGGCACTATATACGTTTGACCATCTGTAAGAGGCAATAGCCAATTAGCGCAAACGCCCATCACTGCCCAGCATGAAGATGAACTATGATGGAAATGTATGATTCCTCGCAAGTTCGAATGCGCATTGCTAATAGCCCCATTTAGGGACATTGCATCAGCTCGAGCAGGAGCTGAACGTCCTAATCGTGCCGGGGACGGAGGTTCATCAGTCCATCTGCAACATCAAATCGGGGTGCTGGTACTGCGGCCTTCGGATGCTCCTCACGATCCTTCGTTGCGAATTTTCAAAAACAATGACCCGCTAATCCAGAGCTCGCAGAGCTGACACGAGGGCATACACGCAGATCTGGACTACCTTCTGGAAGTTTTCAACCTTGACCTGTGCCACAGCCGTATCCTTCACCCAGGGTATGGGCTCTTTGGCCTTAGCGCCAATGCTTCCTCATCTGGCTGTTCCGTCCGGTATGGAGAGCAAAAGCGATGTCCTACTCAATCTCCATGGGTGCGTTTATACTTGGTAATATTGCAGCAGCGTCGGCTGAGGCAGGGGAGCTCGGTCACTACTCGATTTTACCTGCTGATAGCCTATCTATAGAATATCCAGCCGACCGTCGTTGCTGATGTGATGTTCTTGCACGAGAGGGTATTTAATAATAGTCTATACTTTGCCTTTTACTTCGGACCCTTAATGATATGCATCTACATCTCTGTTCTTTTGACTTGTTGGAAGTGGAGTCCTCTGAAAAATTCCGAGGCTCAACGCTACAATGCCTAGCATTACGTTCCTCATGTTAGCCGTCGGCTTTCCTAGAACTAATTGGCATCGTGCCCATCCAGAGGAAATTGCTCGTACGACTACTAACCATTCAAATCGTCTATCTAAGGAAGGCATCACATTTGCCTTAGCCAAAGGTGCAGTTTTTGAGAAGTCACGCACTCCCCACGACTTCCTGACCTTCCATATTCCGCCACGTCCCAGAAAGACCTGTACCTTGGGAAGGGCATACCAAGCACCCGGTTAATTTGGGATTCTTTTAGCGTAATCTGTACGCGTTTCCCTAATTAATCTCTGGATCACGTGGAAACTCTTCACGTTCCCGACCTTGGAATTTGCCTCCTTCGCCGTCTCTTGGAGCGCCTCATCATCCTTCACACCCAATCTTAGCCAATCAGAGGCTTTTGCCGCATCGCCGTACAACTTCTCACCAAAGACCATTGGGTTCTTGATTTCGTAATCATTATCCGAACACTGATTGGACTACTCACTACAAGGCCTCTCTGAGTGATTAGATTAGTACCAAACTTACAATACAGGACAGGGTAATTAAGGAGCCGGAGATGAGATTGCCAAGTGTGATTCGCTCGTTTTGGTCATGATGTTGGGGAACTCTGTGGTTGCGTTTGGGAATCAGCGCTATTAACACTGGGAGGCCGGTCATGCAATACTCCATTAATACGTCGTGACGCATTTGCTGCTTCAGCTACTTTGTCCAGCACGATTGTTTCCGCCTATACGGGTTCCAGAAGCTTACAATTTACGATAAGGAGATTGTCATAATTGGCTGGACCTGCGCAGGAATCCGAGGCACTCTTCCATCCATGGCATCCACATATGCCGCGGACCCCAGAAGTCCGTTTCTGGTTCAATATTTGTGAGCATCATCGTCAACAAGAACGTTTGGACTTATAGATTCTCAAAGTTCATTACTCCCTGGATCATCTCAAGCGGCTATGTGTCGCTGATTATGACGAACATGAGTCTACTCACGCTGTGGTGTCTCTTTGGTATTCTGTTGTAGTACAAAGGACAGACTTTTAGGGTCTGGACAGAGGGTAAAAAGTTGCATCATATTTAAACGTTCCGAAATAGAGAGCGCGAAAAGGTAATTGCATGATATTTCCTTTTTTTCATAAGTGACAGGATCTGTGCAAAAGGGCCTCCATGTTCATCAGCTATGCCAGCGGGGGAGGCCAATAGATACTAGGTACCTCGGATCCTATAGCTGAGTTGCTCGATACGTAGGACTTTATCGTCTTTTATATCCCATAATAGGTTAGGTCTACTTCTTGAGCTGAATAGGTTAATAGCTGAATACCGTTATTTAAAACACGTAGAGTGAAAACAACCAGTGTATTCGAATGGGATGACTTCAATGTGAATGCTCTAAAATATCACGCTTCTTCCTCTCTGCACATGGGATAAGTTTGTAAGGCGGACACATTGAGCGTCTTCTGAAAGTAGTAGGATGGCAGTAAAGGCTGTACCAGTGACCTCATGACTCCAGCTCGCATTTGTTCTTTTAGTGGGACATCATACTTTTTTAAACCGTTCGGTAATGTCAGAGTACCATGCTCGTTCTGGATTTGAGGAGATATGGAAGATATGTATAACGCTAGTGGCTTCGCTGACTAAGCGACCCCTGGACTAAGGTAGTTAGCCCATCTGAGCCTTACCCGAGGTACGCGCGCTGTGTGTCACGTAGGTAAACAAACTGATGCGAACCGCCAAATTGATCTCTCCAGGTGCGACACTCGCCCACATTTTCCTTGGAACACAATATGGTCGCCCTCAATTGAGATTCTACCGCGAGATCGGAGTAGAGAGGCTCAGCCGTCATCAGTACACGGGCAAGAAAAAGTACGCGAGTCTGTCTGCGAATATGGATTCTTCTATGGTAGAGTCGGTGGTCGATGATGGGGATAATTCGGATTACTTCTCCCCTGCACCCGCGCCAGTAGTTGTGAGTATTACCTTTGATTTACCCTAACCCGTCGGTACCTGAGCTGCTGTACTGATCTATTAATATGTAGAAGGCCAAGGCCAAACCCAAAGCCGCCCCCAAGGCAGCTCCCAAGAAGGCAGCAGCAGCGCCGAAAGCACCAGGGAATAAGACGTCACAAATTACATTGAAGTCGAAAGCGAAGCCAGCTCCCTCGAAGAAGCGAGCTAAGCCCGATACGGAGGATGAGGATGAGGACCCTGAGGGACCCTTGTTGAACGAGGACTCACTCCTTTCTGCAACACCACCCAGCGCTAAGAAGCAGAAGAAGGCACCGGCACCAAAGAAGACAGCTGCAAAGCCTCTTCAAGAGGTTGAGAACGAAGCTATGGGTTATGATGGCGCCGAGGATCCTAAACCGAAGAAGGGGTCAAAGTCCACGGAAACCTACCAAAAGGTGAGTTATGAGGAAGATTTGACATGGTAGGGTGAACTGACAATTAATGCAGCTTACTCAACTTGAACACATTCTCAAACGACCTGATACCTACATCGGGTCTGTGGAGCGGAGTGAAAAGCAAATGTGGGTGTACAACACTGAGATGGACTCCATGGAAATGCGGGAAGTCAGTTTTGTACCTGGGCTGTACAAGATCTTCGACGAGATTTTAGTCAATGCTGCCGATAACAAGCAGCGGGACAAGAATATGGACACCATCAAAGTTACAGTCGATCGCGAAAAAGGTGAAATCAGCGTCTATAACAACGGACGCGGTATTCCAGTTGAGATCCATGAGGTAATGCTATAGGGACCGATTTTAAGAGGAAGCTTACTAATGACATCAACAGAAAGAGAACATTTACATCCCTGAGATGATCTTTGGTCACCTGCTCACTTCTTCCAATTACGACGATGATCAGGCAAAGATTACCGGTGGCCGTAATGGTTATGGGGCGAAGCTTTGTAACGTCTACAGTACCGAATTTACGTTGGAAACTGCGGACTCGAAGACGAAGAAGAAGTACAAGCAAACATGGACCGACAACATGAGTATTATGGGCAAGGCAGCTATCGTACAAAACAAATCCGATGATTTCACGAAGATAACGTTCACACCCGACTTTAAGAAATTCAAGATGACCGGCATGGATGACGATTTCGAAGCCTTGGTAAAGCGAAGAGTCTTCGATTTGGCAGGTACTAGCAGAGGCGTAAAGGTTTACTTGAATGGCGAGAGACTCAAAGTTAATAGCTTTAAGAAGTACATGGAGATGTACACGAAAGCTATCAAACGAGAACGCGGCGATGAAGCAGCCAATGACATTTCCGAGATCATCACAGAGAGTCCTGACGTACGATGGGAAATTGGCTTTGCTGTATCGGATGGCACTTTTCAACAAGTATCATTCGTGAATTCAATCGCAACGACCTCTGGAGGCACCCACGTCAACTACATTGCAGACCAGATATGCACAAAACTTATGGACATTGTCAAGAAGAAAAACAAAGGAGGCGCTGCGCTCAAAATCAATCAAGTTCGGAACCACATCTTTCTCTTCGTCAATTGTTTGATTGTCAATCCTGCCTTTACGTCTCAAACCAAAGAGCAACTGACTACCAAGCACACTCAATTCGGTAGCAAATGCTCTGTCAGCGATGACTTCCTGAAGAAGATTGCCAGGACAGAAGTAGTAAACAACATTCTGCACTTTGCGCAGCAGAAAGCGGACCAAATACTCAAGAAAAGCGATGGAAACCGCCGCAGTCGTATGGACAATCCTAAGCTTACAGACGCCAACAAGGCTGGAACCAAGGATGGCTACCGATGTACTTTGATTCTAACCGAAGGAGACTCGGCCAAAGGTCTGGCGATAGCGGGTCGATCTGTCGTCTCTCCAGATTTGTTTGGTGTTTTCCCACTTCGTGGTAAAATACTAAATGTTCGAGACGCGTCAGTGGACCAGATTTCCAAAAATGCGGAGATTCAGAATATCAAGAACTTCCTTGGGCTAAAACACAAGACAAACTATACGGATTGTAAAAGCCTCCGCTACGGACATCTTATGATTATGACGGATCAAGATCACGATGGAAGCCATATCAAAGGGTTACTCATAAACTTTCTCCAGGTACAATTTCCAAGTCTACTCAAGATCCCCGAATTTCTTGTCGAATTCATCACACCCATTGTCAAGGCCTACAAGGGGAACCCAAAGCGCCCCAAGCAGTCCCAGTCCTTTTTTACGATGCCTGAATACGAGTTCTGGAAGGAGCAACATAAGCACGAGCATGGCTGGGAACACAAGTACTACAAGGGTTTGGGCACAAGCACGACGGAAGATGCTCAGGTCTATTTCCGAGACTTAGACAAGCACCTCAAGGAGTTCCACGTCATACAAGATAACGAGCCAGAGCTCATTGAGCTTGCATTCTCAAAGAAGAAGGCTGATGAACGGAAGGAATGGCTCCGCCAATTCAAGCCTGGTACTTATCTTGATCATTCTACGAAAGACGTCACATATACGGACTTTGTCAACAAGGAGCTCATCCTCTTCAGCATGGCCGACAATATGCGTTCTATTCCATCTGTTGTTGACGGGCTAAAACCTGGCCAGCGAAAGGTACTGTTCACATGTTTCAAGCGCAACCTAAAGAAGGACATGAAAGTCGTCGAGCTTGCGGGGTCGATTCTGGGTCTTACAGCATACCAGCACGGCGAAACTTCGCTTCAGTCAACAATCGTAGGCCTTGCTCAGACTTTCGTTGGATCTAACAACATCAACTGTCTCGAACCCAGTGGAAACTTTGGAAGTCGACTTCAAGGAGGTAGCGACTGCGCCAGCGCTCGTTACATATACACTCGTCTCTCGCCATTTGCTAGGCGAATCTTCCATTCCGCAGATGAGCCTCTCTTAACCTACAACACTGACGATGAACATACGATTGAGCCTGAGACATACGTTCCGGTGGTTCCAATGGTCTTGATAAACGGTGCTGATGGAATTGGGACTGGGTGGAGCACATCTATACCCAATTACAATCCTGAAGACATTGTGGACAATCTGAGGCTCCTGATGGCTGGTGAGCCGATGAAGCCCATGACGCCTTGGTTCCGCGACTTCAAGGGCAACGTAACTCAAATGGCTCCTGACCGATACAAATTCAGCGGTATCATCAAGCAGACTGGCGAGAACGAAGTAGAAATCACAGAGCTTCCAATACGTATGTGGACGCAGGATTTCAAAGATAAGATCGTTGAGATCATCAAGGCGGACAAAGTGCCGGCTTTCGTAAAAGACTACGATGACTACAATACCCACGAGCAGGTGCACTTTGTCATACGGATGGAAGAAAAGCATATGAAAGCTGCGGTTGAAGAGGGTTTGGAAGAGAAGTTCAAGCTGTCCAGATCAATAGCAACATCAAATCTTGTAGCGTTTGATGCGGAAGGAAGGATCACGAAATATGCCACTGTGGAAGATATCATGAAGGAATTCTACGGCATTCGCATCAAGTTCTATGAGAAACGAAAGGTGGGCACATTCAGGTTTTCCAATAGGGAATACCACTAACGCTGTGCAGGCATATCAACTATCGGAGATGCACCGAGAGCTTGAGAAATGGACTAATCAAGCACGATTCGTTCAAATGATTGTCGATGGAAAGCTTGTGGTGTCTAAGAAGAGGAAGACTGACCTAGTGGCGGAATTAAAGCAAAAAGGCTTCATGGGTTTCCCCAAGGTTAAGGATGCCATTAAAGGAGGCGAACTCGAACCGATTGCAGACAACGATGAAGAAATAGAGGCAGATATTGAGACTGGGGCAAATGCTTACGACTACCTCTTGGGTGTAAGTGACAAGGTCGCGAAACATGCGTTGCACAGAACTAATTATATTATAGATGCCTATCTGGTCGTTGACCAAAGAGCGAGTCGAGAAGTTGTTGCACCAAATTGGCGATAAAGAAATTGAAATCGACATATTGATCAAGCTCTCGAAGGAGGACCTCTGGAATCGTGACCTAGACGAGTTTATCAACGAATGGAGATTCCAGCTCGAAGATGAAGACAAGCGCCACAAGAAAATCGCAAGTTTAGGTCGTCGAGAATCGAGGAAGCTGAAGATTGGTGCTGGCAAGGGCGCTGGCGGGAGGAAACGCAAAGCTCAAAGTGACGGTACAGACGATTCGGATTTTGGAGGACCTACCAAGAAGCCTGCTGCAAGTAAGCCTGCCGTGACCAAACATACACAGCCCAGACAGGGCTTGCTTTCACATCTTTCACCGCTAGCGAAAGCAAATCAGCCAAAGCCGAAGGTGCCCAAGGCACCAAAGGCTACAATCGAGGGTAAAAAGGAGGCCCCAAAAGCTATCGAGGTCGCTCAGCCTGTTAAAAAGGCATCTGACGACATCTGGATGAACGTCGACGGCCCCTCTGACCTAGGCTCCGACCCTCCCATCGCCCCGATTTTCCAAAAAGCTAAAGCCGCAACAGCTACAACCAAGAAATCCGCAGCGCGGAACATCCTCAAATCCGAAGACGAGAGTGACGAGGAGATTCTCAAACCTACGGCAGCTTCCCGGAAACCCCGCGCCGCTGCGACTAAGCCCGTCAAATACAATATCCTTAGCGACTCGGACGACTCAAATGGCGACGACTTCCTTTTCGATGTGGGCAAGATGGTCAAGGGTATTGGGAATGCATCTGCAGATCAGTCATCCAACTCGAGACCGCTGTTCTCCACCAGCATGTCCCGGCCGGGGAGTAGCGCGGGACTACCGAAGAAGTCATCGTCGGCAAAGCAAGCGATGGACTTTGATGAAGACGATACAGATTACTCGAAGCTAGTCCCGGCGAAGAAGGGAACCACGGTTACAGCCAACGCGATGGTATTCTCTGATGATGACGACGTGGACATGGACGACGACGACTTCGGCGCCGTCGCGGCAGCACCACCGAAAAAGCCAGCCGCGAAGCCGAAAGAACTCCCAAAAGCGAAAGCCAAGCCCGCCCCCAAAGCCGCACCCAAAGCCGCCCCAGCACCACCGAAGAAACTACCCTTGAGCCCAGCGGCGAAAGCGTATGCGGCCAAGCAAGCCCGGAACAAGAAAATCGTCCTCGACGATGACGACGAGGACGACGATGAGATTGAGAAAGTAGCGAATGAGCTTCTGGATGACGGTGACGACAGCGAAGACGACGACGAAGTAGCGCCGGCTGTTGTAGCTAGGCCGTCGAGGCGGGCGGCTGCGGCGGCGGGGGCGAGGAAGGCGTGGGTGCTGGATGATGAGAGTGAAGAGGAGGAGGGTGAGGGTGATACGAGGGATTTTGAGACGGAGGATAGCGATTGAGTGAGGGTTGGAAGGGTGGGGTGTAACGTTCCTGCACTTCAATGAGCGGTAATAGGGTAGCGAGCATTGTTGAAGGTTTGTGTGCTTTTTTTTTTGCCAGGGGGGGATTGTATGGTTGTAATATGCAATCCGTCATATTCTTATACTCTACAGTAGTTTGCAGGGTCGTGTCTTGCTGCTTGCTTGCTTGCTGTATCTAAACAATTTCAGATCCATCCATCCATCCATCCGTGCCATCCCCCTTTGCTTTCTCAATCACCCCTCACCCCTCACCCCTCAACCGTCTACTGTCTACTTTCTACTGTCCTGTCTACTGTCTACTGTCTACTGTCTACTGTCTACTGTCTACTGTCTACTGTCTACTGTCTACAAACCCACCTCTCGCGCCCCAACCCAAATCCCCCCAAGTTATCTCAATTGTCTAAAAGGAAAAACTTTCAAAAAAGATTCAACACTTTAGGTAGTATGTAGTGGATCAGACACTCACCTCACCTCCCCCCCCCAAATCCCCCCCAAAAAACCACTTTCAGCGCTTCTTTTTATTTTTTGCACAACAGGGGTGGATAATCTTACCTATGTAAGAAGACGACTGTAGCCACTGCACCTCCGCAGCCCCACAGTACGTAAAACGTTGCGTTTGGATTTTTTTCCCCATCCCCGGTTGCGGTCGCTTTTTTTTCTTTCTTTTTTTTTTCTTTGGGGCGGGGAGAGAGAGAGAGAGTTTGGTGGAGGTTTTCGGTTTGGGAAGAGTTGGGGGGAGGTGGGGGTATTATGGGAGAGGTGGGGTGGGGGGTGTTTTGTGAGGTTTTTGAGGTTTTTGAGGTTTGCGAGAGTGGGGGTTGGTTGGGGGGTTGGTTGGGGAGGGATGTTTGGAGGAGGAGGAAGGAGGGGGGGGGTGTTGGATGTTGGTGTGGATGGATGGGGGGGGGTTGGAGAGGTATAGGTGGAGAGAGTGGAGAGGATGGATGGATGGTGAATGTGCGGATATCTTGGGTTTGTATTACGTTAAATCGATAGATCTGTTTGATTTTTTTGGGGTTGAAGCATTGACGAGTGAGATGGTTTCGGTCTTTTGAAGGGTGTGTTATGCTTTTGGGTGGTTGATTATTGTCCTGGGGAGATGAGACTCGTGGTATGGAGATGTTGGGATTTCCTGCATACACTTGATTTTCCCAAGCGCGTCTTTCCGGGTTGGCTTGATTGTCAAACAAAGTTTTTTCAATCGAAAGAGTTCGTTAGAATTGTAAGCATCTTGGGAATGGGAGAAGTTGTCGTCCATAGCTTATGTTTCGCTGTTGTCGCTTTCATGTATGCCGACTCAATTTTCTAAACTCTTAGGACCAAGCTTCCAGCACGACTTTTCGGCTCTATCTGCAAAGACATATTCTCCGGGTAGACTTTGCCTTTGTGCAATGTTGAGAGTATTCTTAGACACGGCATTACCCTGGTCTTGGGGTTTCTTTCCAGTCTCCGAGGAATTAATGACAGAGGGCAAAATCCCACATCTCCCTTCAATCATGATTGCTGCATATTTGGTCACCAAATAATACAGCGAAAGTGGCTGATGCCTTGTTTGTAGGCGTCGGCATTATTCAATAACTCATGACTCTATTGAGGCTTGGACTGCGGTGGGCGGTGCTATCGATAATTATCTCGGCTGGAATGTTTGTGGAAGGCTGTGCTGAGCTATGGGGGTCTTTTTAGCCCAAGTCCTAGCACGAAAGTACATGAGAGCGAGTGCTTGTTTCCTATAGCCACTTTTTCTAGACCCCAGGTCTTGTTGAATGAGAAAGAACAGAGCCCTAAAGCGTCTAAATGATAAAGACCTACTGCCCCAGGAACCCCAGGGTAATAACAAGTACTACCATATCAAAAGATCTATGCAAACCACCATCGATGTTGGCAATCATATCATCCTTGTTCCCATGGCCAGCTCCGGATTCGGACCCATGACGATGAGCAATTACTGAATCAGTCATTCCATGCTGTTTCCGCCGTTTGTGTCAGGACATTGTTTGCTTGAGGTTTCCTGTAACTGGCGGTTGACAATGGGGCGTAAGGGAATTGTTTGACCACTGGGCCAGCCACTGTTCCTTCATGCTGCTGTAGGTCGAGCAGCGCCACAAGTTCATGCAAGATTCCTCAAGAGGGGTTAACGCTGATCGGAACCGGGCCGCTTTAATGACTGACCGGAACACATGCTCGTCAAGACTTTCCCTCAGACACTCTCTAATCTGCAAGACTCCCAAATAAGGCAGGGTTATCGGACAAGTGACGGCAGCAATACTCGGGTATACCATGGCGTTGTCACAAAGCTATACTATAGCGTAGTTAGTCCGGCGAACGACTGGATGTATGAGCACCAAGAATGGCGGAACGATTATTGTGCGCGGAAGTGGATGTATGTGATTGCTAGTCGGCGATTGCAGCTGTTTTCTTGATGAAGTGTTGTTGCGTGGAACGACGGCCAGAAGGGAGGGGACCAAAGTGGATTCGGTGACCTCGCCTCCTGGAAAACGTGGTTTCTCAATACGGAGAGGCTGCGGTGACCTCGCTTGGAAAGATTTGGAGGTTCCTGGGTATGGAACGGTACTGTAGTGTACATCGGTGACCTCGCTTGGGAAAACTGAGGAGATTCAAAAAGGCGGAAAGGAAGGGTTGGTACGGAAAGCTGTGGGAGATGGGAAGAATGGCATTGTCATGGGAATTGGAGGCATTACAGAAAATCTTGGAAGAGATATGGCAAGATGCATCGAAACGTGCGATCCAAGCCTTCGTTCTGATCAGGCAAAGCAGCCATTTGTTCCGATTCGATGAGAGAGCGCGATGGTGAAGCGTCCCCCTGGGGAATGTGAAGTAAAGGCTGCGGTGTCACTGAGTAATGCAGGTTGGAAACGGCAGCTAAACCTTAAAGCAAAGTGATGGTGTGGTAGGACAGCAATTGCATTGGATAAAAGTATTTGGAAGCGTTCCGAAAGTGTCAGGGTGAGGAGACCTCAGATACGCTGGACATTAGCTCCTAGAAAGCTGAATGCAATTCGTAGTAGATGGACCACAACGGTCTCAGTGACAACCTTTTATTAGAATGCCTTTAGGAGAAGCATCAGGTAGGCTTAAAAAAACCTTGCTATTCGTCAGTGCCGATACTTTTACGACCCACTACGCACCAAGGAAGCGTCCGAGCTACCTGAGAAAGACGGCTTTCAGACATCACGGGATCTCTGACTGAACCCGACAGAAGAGGCACAGTAGGTGGTATTGACGCTGATTTTGGAAGAAATCAGGGTTCAACACGGGACCATTCTCCAACAATCGTCCTTGGTCAGTCAGATCCCCTGAGCGTCGTCTCCAACGACAATGGAACCCGCAAGCGCAATTCCGCTAATCTTTGACGGCACATTGTTGAGGGGAAACCTTCTGCGGATTTTCCAGAAGCCGTCTAGAATCCAAATTCCTGCACGATCCCTTTCCATACTCATGGCTCCATGCCTTTTGATTCTCACCCTACATGCAAAGCTAATGCAGGACGTTCTTCTTTAGACGGCTCAGACTAAGGTTGTTTGGCCCGCAGAACTCTTTGTGTGCGGTTGCTACGCTTACTGCTCTTGGCCTAATGAGACAGAGGGACCGCGGATACTTGCAGCCAAGGTTGGCTCCTAGGAGATGGATGCGGTGGGAAGATAGCTGTAGGCACAATGTATCGTCAAAACGTAACGAATCTTCTTTACCGGCAAGGTGTGCAGTGACTTGGGGTTTGGACTCCGCTTCCCACTATCATGCTGCTGTTCTGATCATCCTGCGAATATCAAACCGTATATGATGGACTGACTGCCTTGCAAAGTCAGGTGTGAACGTGACATGGCAGACGTTGTTTAGGCCACTATGGTCAGGCATATGTGCATCGAGTCTCTTTATTAATCCACCCAAAGTAGAGATCACGCTTCTTTGTTCTGCCTGTCTCGGCATCGGTGGTTTTCCATAGCCGCTGCGTGCACCTACCCGAGTGGACGAAGTACCAGCCAACACCTCCAATCGAGGGAAAATTGTTCGATATGTTTTCTTATACTAAGGCTGGAAAGAAAACAGCGTAGACAAATTCACGCGGCGTCACGACACTCAGGCGAATTCTGATCTGCTGCCAAAGTCACTTGACTAAGCATACTCATTGGACACGTACTTGGTTTGAAGCTGACCATGTCAATCGAAGAACCCAGCTACGTGTCGTAGCAAGTCTGAGCCTACGGGTCCGGACAGATACTGGGTTAAGTGAAACATTTGCCAGGGTACCTCGATTTAGTCCTTTCTCTGAGGCTTCATGCTGATGCCGGCATGTGGGGATGCTTGTTCAGACGCTGGAAGATAGCCGTAATCCTCACGGCCCATCTCCGTGGACGACCCCATTTCGATCAGAGCCGTGGATTGCGGGTTTCATCGCAACATCTAAGTTATAATAGATCTCGGACTTCGTGAGCAGGAAGTCGCATCAAGCAGGAATTCGAACACATATAAGGCAGGCTGATTTCCTTAATCGAGTGAGCCGGACCCCATCATCTTCCGCTTGCTTCACCGCTGTCTTTCTTTTTACTGTTAGGCTGCCTCGATAAGAACCAGATCTGACGCTAAGCCTGGCATTTCAACCCTAAAGACAAACAGACGTGGATCTCTTTCGCCAACCCGGCAATATCTTCCTTCACCGTATCGTTCGTCTCTCTAACATTATCACGAACTTGCATAAATCTGCACATTCACCAACAAAGGATCTCAACGGTGGGCTGCGTCTCGATTCTTCCTTCTGCCTTCTTCCATTGCGCTTGGACCGAAAGGACTGCCACAGGCTAGTTTCCAGAAGCAGAACATGCATCTGGCTTGAGAGGTCTTTGACTCGTTGTCTAGCTGGCCATAGTAGTGGAGCTCAAACTCTAGGGCTACGCTCAGTGCTGTGTTTGCCAGCATAATAAAACGTTGAACCCATCTTCGAAAACGATTTTCATATACCATCCGTGGATCAAGCTTCTAACGTTTATTGTCTTCCCTAGAAACACAAGTAGTGCCAGACCTTCTTCACAGACTTTTCACCCGAGACCAAATCATTCACAGCCGTCTATTGTGGGACGGCGCATCTTCAACGCACCGCCATGGTTTCTGTTGCGTCGCTTCTAAATCCGATCCCTCAATCTTTTGAGCGCTATCGGGACTTCCCAAGTCCTTGCTCAAGCAGATACACTCCGGGTCCTTCACCGCCGCTACCGCCTACCAAGAAACAGAAGATGTCCAAGGATGCTGCAATCTTCGCCAAAGGGAAAACCAAGGGCGAGATAAGGTATCAGCCATGCGAAATCCAAACCGACGGCATTGCAGCACAGCATGAGAGATTTCGAGTCTTTCCAATGGGTCACATCGCCGATTACTGCAGGCATATTCCGTATAACAGCGACAAGAAATCTTTCCTTGAGAAGACTGGCAGGGAGAGCTTCGAAGGTATTTCACCTCACGCAAGGTGGAAAAGGTCTCAAAAGAGAACAGCGCTGACGACACCGCTCAGTCTTTCAGTACACTTTTAGGGCACCGGATGACGATCGAGAATACACTGTTATGTGGGACTACAACATCGGGCTGGTCCGGATTACACCCTTCTTCAAGTGTTGCAAATACTCAAAGGTTTGTAGTCGCCTCTTGTTCTATATCGGCCATTTGTCCTGACACAACCCTAGACAACGCCGGCAAAAATGCTCAATTCGAATCCTGGCCTTCGTGATATCTGTCATAGCATAACTGGTGGCGCACTTGCTGCACAAGGTCCGTATCGCACGGCTCGAGATAGTGATACGCGGCTGACTAGCGTAGGATACTGGATGCCATATGAGGCGGCAAAAGCAGTGGCTGCCACATTCTGCTACCACATCCGATACGCCCTGACGCCTGTGTTCGGTGTGGATTTCCTCTCATTATGTATCAGGCCTGAGGACCCAAGCTTCGGCCGTATGATTATCAACCGCAGCATCGTACGGCAATGCACCGAAGCAGCTCGTGGCTTTCGTGCAATTTCAAGGGAGGCATCGATAGCTAGCGGTCCCCAGACGCCAGCATCGCAGACAAGTTATCCTGGATGGACGCCGAAATCCCTCCGACACAAAGCAATCAAGGACATGGACATTGAAAGTGAGTACAGTACAGACACCGACCGCAGTGATAAATACCTTTTCTCTCCTCCCAATTCTCTTAATTTCAAATTGACGGCTTTGAACACCCCGCGCTCTGCCAATACACAGCAGTTTCAATTACCCTCTCCTAAGCAAACCATGACTCCTGCCTCAATTTCCGAAGACAATATCTCGCAAAATAGCTCGAGCAGCGAGGAAAGCGGATTGGTGAAAACAAATCTGTCGGAGAGAGATGAGGATTATGACGAAGATAGTTCGTCCCCCGATTCGTCGGTGGAAGTTCCCGTGGCGCCAAAACGAAGGAAGAAGCCTGCGGCCTTGACGAAGGAAGCGCGAGCGGCTTACACGCTAATGCAGCTGAAGATGGCAGATGCAACACTGCGAGAAGGTGCATGCCGTACCAAACGCCGACGCGCTTCTTCCTAGACCGCCCATATAAAATGACCAGATGAAAGAACGCATAGGAGTACGTATTGATGTTCATGAGTAATGCATACTTGGGGAAATGTCGATCTTGGGTTTGGACTGATCAGAGATACTTTTTGCTTGGAGATGCTTGTATTTGATAAAGCATTGGTCACTCAGTGTACGATAGAAATCATAGAGTAACGAAAGATGAAGGCACGATGCTAAGAAGGACAAGGATGGAATGAAATACTGGATTTGACTCGTTCTGTGTTATGTAGTGAGTCAGTCCTGAAACCCACAGGTAGAAATAGCCCCCAGCTTAGCCATGGCAGTACTAAAGTGAACAATAACTGGAAAGAGTGGTAGATGCTTTGAGAGCGTACTGGTTGGGCCAGGTCATTGCCACATGCGAAAAGCTGTCGCGTAGTCTGATCGACTGTTTCAACGACCAGGTGCATAACATCGTTGGCGTCGTTATCGACCTGTGATGCTAACAGAACACGTACTCTCTGGTCTCTACGTAGTTGCAGATGTTTATCTTGCATTAGGCTATGAATGGAAAAGCTTGCATTTCAGTTCTTGTGCGAGCGCTTGCCGCGGACTTGATAGCGTCTACCTTAAGACAAGAAACATGTAAAGCCTGCTGCGGACTACTTTCTAAATCTAGTTCTATGTTGACCGCGAGCGACCTTATCAGGGTCGAACAACGATGTGGAAGAGCCTCCGTATCGTCTCCCATCTCTTGGTGTACAGATCATCTGTTAAAGCGGTACAACAACCACTCGATTCACCTCGTGCCTGCATCCCTCTTCGCGAAATGTAATCTTGTCATACATGCGGTCAACCTTCATTAGTCAACTACTTTATCTGCACCGTCTTGATGATCTGATCTTTTTGATCGACCGGCCTGTCATTCCAAGCTAACTCTTCTGCATCCCGCTCACCATCGGCTGCAACCGTAACCGAATAACCCCCCAGCTCAAGATCTCCCTCGCTCCCACTCTTTTTGCCATGTCCCCACTGCGTATCCCCAGTCGCAATGCGCTCTTCACTCTCACTTCGGATGTACCCATCTTTATCATAGTTGCGTCGACGCACAGTGCTGGGCCCGACGCCACTGCGAGACTTGAGAGGGTATCGATTCGAGTTACCTCCGCTGGTGGGCTGCTTGAAGGCGCCAAGGTGGAAGATGCGGGAGATTAGCGGCCAAAGGTGAGGAACGTTGGCGACGATCACAGCAGTTGCCGTTTCGCCAGCGTACCAGTTCATGTAGATGAGGGAGCCCCAAGGAGCGGTGAAGTTTTCGATGCGGTTGAGAAGCGCGCAGAGAATCTGTAACGAGGCGATTCGGATTAGAGGGTCCGGTTCAAGAGCGGGAGAGCGACAAAACAAGCAATGGGGATGCTTACTACCAGACCACCGAGACTAAAGATGCCCACGAGAACTAACTTCCTGTATAGAGATTAGGACTGGCCGGTGATTTTGGATGAGGATCCAGAGGGAAAGATGCTACCTCTTAAGGGGCACTTGTGCCTTGAGGACGAGTGGGATAGGCAGGCACAACATGACTGCGTCCGACGAGATGTTCCAACAAGCATCGTTGATCATGTGGCTCCTGTAAGTGGCGCATTGTTCTGTTGAGATCGAGAGATATCAGTGGTTCGCTGCTCGCTAGTTCTTGAAGAAGGGGCCCAGGGGAAAGAGAGGATCATACGATGTTCTGCATCAGGTGGAATCATGTCCCAATATCTCTGGAACGGACGACACCAAACTGTGAAATAGCATATTATGACGACGACGTAGCCAAGAGCTACGTACCCGGCCACTATCATGACTGCACGATGGTACTTTGGCAATCCTTTCCTAAATCGTTGTAGAGATGTCAGAATGCTTCTTTACTTTCTCTCATCTTTTCCCCCTCCAACGGCTGTCATCAGGACGCTGTTGGTGCCTTCCAATCGCCCAAGTCCCGCATATATGGTCCGATCTCGTCGCACAAGGGGAAGACTCACGTCATGTTGGAATAGAGTATAAGCAGGCAAGCCTTGCAGCCCCAGACGCAGGAGACTTTGCAAACCTCCATGGCAATCGCCCACTTGGACCCCAAAATCGCCTCGTCAAATTGCTGCTTGGTCCAGCCTACCACTTGGTCTGCTGTCACGTAGTTGTTGCCCCAGATAATATTCGTGTAGATAGAAACGACAACAATAATGAAGCAACACTGTTGTTATCATACATGTAGACGATCAGCCAGCCGTTCAACATGAGCAATTTCATCGTTCGAAAGAGAGAAATGGATCAAAACGTACGATGACCAAGCCCATCAGATAGTCATCAATCTGGAACTTCTTGAATGAACCGAGCAATATCCTGCGCGAGGCTCTGTTGCAGCAATCATAGTTTATTAGTCGACGATTTCTCCTGGGTGCGGAGGGGATGATGGTGTTGTCTTGGAAGGATGGTTGAACGGGGAAACGTACAATCTGCATACAAATACGAAGAGGACGACGACCAGGAGCACCCAGCACTCAGTGGTTATCGAATCTCCGGCCGCCATGGTGACGGCGGAGTATGCCACGCGCGCTGGGAAGGCAGTGGAGTCTGCGAACAAGACGCAATGAATGCTTTCAGGGTAACATGGGTGGATACTGGTTGAATTGATTGGTTTTCACCGGGGAATTCCCGTACAGCGTTTTCGAGATGGTAGGAGAGTGATGAAGTATGCAACAGAGAGAAGGGCGGGTGAGGCCTGGTTGGAAGGCATCTTTGTAGATATGTACATAGATATTCGCCATTCCTAGTCCCCTATCCATATCGAGTACCTGAGCGTGCTTACCTTAGGTAGACTCGAGTTCAGATCATTTGTCCGTGCGGGTCAGCCTTCACCAGGGATGCAGGGATCATCATCGAGCCCCCTGCTGAGAAGGTATCACAGTACCTTATGTTGGATGTGGATGGGATCCTTGCCACTGTTGCTTCGATCAACAACCGTCTCTCCGACTCGGTGTGAATCACAGTGGGCGAGAAATCGCTACGCTGCCTATTCCCCAGTGTTGGCATGTCTGCAGATTACGGTTTAGAGCGCTGCCCGAATGAGCTGGTGCTGGTTCTTTAGAGTCCATTTCCTGGAGTCTCTAGAGTATCGACAACGTACATCTGTAGACGAAGGCATGAATGTGCACTTACTACCTTACTACTTCCACTTTGGTGGCTATCGTATTCGTGAGGCGGTACTGTGGTAACTGGTACGCCGTGAATGGGAGGTGATAGCGCTAAAAACGGAAACGGAAGAAGCTCACAAGCTAAGGTAAACTGACCCAGTGGGGGAAAACCGGAAAGCGGAAACCAGAAAGCCCGCGCCGTCTAGCGCGGAAGTCCGTCCATGTCCAAGTTGTGAAACGCTAAAGTACTGGTACCTCAGACATATCTTATCCTAACATATATCTATCTGTATCAGCACGACCAACCAGTTCAAAGAACGCATCGACCAGTACTACCCTCGCCGCAACGAATCTTTTCAATCGCGCATCAGCAAGCTACGACTTCGGTTTGCCCTGACATTCCTTAGTCTTGGCTTCGAGAATTAGCGCGGCTCGGAATGTTGGTAGACGTGTCCCGACAACGGGGAAGACGATCCCGAAGACGGAAGACGGTCTCTTGGCTGCTAGTCTGTGTACACTTAGCTTAAGTACATATACTCTCGTACTTCAGTACCTATCGATCACCAATCCAACCAACAAGGGTTGAACGTTTCCGCCAAAGCGAGTATCACCACAGCTACCTCCGTAAAGTCAAAGGCATTCCACATTATCCACTTCCACTGCGGATATTCGGGGGGCGTTGGAGTCGTCGCCACCTACCTTGGCACCTCATCTAGCTCCCCATAGAGAGAGTAGGCTGATACCTATCACTTGGTCAGTTACTGTGATTATCCATCAAAACAACCTACAGTATCAACCCACCCACATCAACTCATCCATCCATCCATCCAAACTCGGCATTCCCCCTCCTTCTCATCAGTACACGAAGCCGTCATGCGATTTCCTCTCAAAGCTTGACCGCCACGAGAAATTGAAACCGAATTCTACTTGTCAAGTGATCAGGTCGTAACAACATACGGAATACCCGGAATTGAGAACCTAAAAGTACCGTAGTATTTGCCACGCTACCTACCTTACTTAGCGAGCTTGCGGGTACAGCCTTTTGACAGGCCGTAGGGTCATTTTCCCTGACAGATCACAGTTGGCAGCATCAACTGGTGCCCGCCCTCTGCTGGCCAAGTAATCGATTGGACAATCCCCCCTCCCCCCTCCCCCCTCCCCCCTCCCCCGCCCCCCCACCCCCCCCAGCTTACCTCATCCAGGGTTCAATCCCCCCCTCCACTCTTTCGAAGGTACCTTACGCACCAAAGATTAGAGTACAGTAAGGTAGCGTAATCCCATATAAAACTGCGGCTAGTAAGAGATAAAGGTGGAATTGCGTATGATATGGTTTTCTTTTGGCTCCTGGCCGGACACGCGCGAAGTTTACGTGTTTCTTTCGGTTTGAAAAGTTTATCGATTTCGAATGCGGATCCTCCATGTTTCGCCATCGAAGTCGCAAAGTCCCGTCGAAATGTCCGTCAGTCTTTGAAAGCATGATCAGAGCTTCGTGTCAAAACTTCTGCGAGCTAACAACCTTGAGTACCCAGATGAGAGTTGATTTGTCTCGGGCGACCTTTACTGACCATTTTTTTCAAAACAGATTCCGACTTCGAATTTGGTGGTCTGCAAAGTCCAATCTACGCGGATTACGGAGTACCTAAGTCTGGTTGACCAAACCTGGCCGCTTTGCTGTATCGGGCCCCTCATTTTCGTTTAGTTTGTGCGCCGTCTACCATTCTATAACACCGTATTTTAATGTTTCTCGGCGACACCAGTAGCTGTGATGTGGCGGTTGCACAAGAGGTGTTTCCCCACATCTTGTGGTTCTAGTTGAGCCAAGAGACCGCAGAAATCGTATAAGATTGCGTTCTTGTATGCCAGATTATGCGGTAGCAAGGTAATATGTACCTTATACCTTAACGTATGCATGGCGCGCAGCTACTGCTGTTCGTGCATGCCGGTGCCAAACACCATAATGCCAGAGCTCCAAACACTTGGTCTCGGCCTCTGCGGTCCTCCACAGTCCCCACGTTTCATGACTTTCGTCTCTTCCTTCTCATCTTCAATTCCCTTGTTCGAGCCCTCTCTACAATGGTAATGAACTCTTTGCAAGCTCTAAGAACAAGTCCCTACCACTTCGTCGACAAGTAAAGTGGAGTATTTCCGATCCTTCTCCTTCCTCATCATGAATCCCCTTAACCATCCCGGCGCCCACCAAATCCCCGAAAACGACGTTGAGAAACGAGGCGAGCTGGAAGACTCCGCAATCAATGTCTCCAGCTTTGGTAGCGACAGCCCCGGGGACAACACCAAGAACTCCTTCAGCTCTCCAGACTATCATGACATCCCTCCCACACCCGTCCTCCTCAAAGGCAGGCTCGCGAGATGGAACGCCAAAGTAGAAGGCCTGGCCGGCCTCGAAGCTCGCGGCGTCACGCGTGTACTTCCGGAAGAGAAGCATGGCGGGAGCTCAATGGGGTATCTGCAGATGTTCGTGCTATGGTTCAGTATAAACGTGGCGGCGACCAACCTGGTCGTTGGGTTTCTTGGGCCCCTGGTCTTCAATCTCGGCTGGGTGGATTGCGTCTGCATTGTCATCTTCGCCAACGCTCTCTCATCCTGTGGACCAGCTTATACTGGCACATTCGGTCCGCAAAGCGGAAATCGAACCATGGTATGTCTGCCCACGAAATGCATATCCTACTGTCGTTCATAATAGTAGAGACTTCGTTTGCTGATTGGATATGGTGCTTACATGCTTAATAGATCCTCGGTCGATATTTCATGGGATACTGGCCGTCCAAGATCACCTGTATTCTCAACATAATCCTTCAGTTGGGCTGGGGTATCATTGGATCCATCATCGCCGGACAAATGTTCTCAGCCGTCAATGGCGCGGGCCTGAGCATCGCCGTCGGCTGTGTCATCAGCGCTCTTTGCCTTGGCTTGATCGCCACCTTTGGTATTGCCATCCTCCACACATACGAAAGGTGCGCTCCCTTGCCACTCTTCCCCAAATCAAAACGAAGGAACCCAAAAGCTCACAGCAGGATAGATACGCCTGGATACCGCAAATATTCGCCCTCCTCGTCCTCATTGGCTCCGCCGGCCACAACTTCAACACCTCCCTGCCATCCGTCGGTCCCGCTGGCACAATCACCGCCAACCGCTGCTCCTTCTTCGCCCTCCAATTCTCCATCGTCATCGGGTTTTCCGCCGTCGGCGCCGACTTTTACGTATACTATCCCACCAATACGAGCCGGCGCCTCACATTCCTGATGACCTGGGCAGGCACGTGGACGTCGCTCATCTTCGTCAACCTCGTCGGCGTGGGCATCGCGACCGGCGTGGCCACAACCCCCACCTGGAGCGACGCCTACAACACCTCAACCGGCGCGCTCCTCCTAGCCTGCTATGACCGCCTCGGCGGCTTCGGAGGGTTCTGCGTCGTTATCCTTGCCCTGGGCAGTATCGCCAACAACGCACCGGGCACATATGCCGCGGCCTTGAGCTGCCAGGTTTTGGGCCGCTACGCTAAAGCCATCCCGCGTTGGATCTGGTGTCTCGTGTTCACGATCATCGAACTCGTCCTCTCCGTCGCTGGCCGCGACCATTTGTTCAAGATCTTTGAGAATTTTCTGCCTCTCATGAGTTACTGGCTCTGCCCCTGGCTGACGATTGCGCTGGAAGAGCACCTCCTGTTCCATGTGTTGCGGGGCGTGCCTTTTGACTGGACTGCCTGGGAGGACAAGAATAGGCTTCCCATCGGGGCTGCGGCGTTACTTTCGTGGCTCATTGGTTGGTCTGGTGCGATTGTTGGGATGGATCAGGTCTGGTATCAAGGCCCTGTTGCGGTAAAGATTGGGGGATACGGGGGCGATATTGGAGCATGGATGTCGATTGCTTTTGCGTGCGTGGTTTATCCGCCGTTGAGGTACTTGGAATTGAAGAAGTTTGGCCGGTAGAGAGGAGGATAAGCAGAAGAGTCTGCGCTGGTGCCGTTGCTGTCGTTTGCACATACCAGCATAGCGTTCGTGAGAATAGGTGGTCTGTCGCTATCCGACATTCTTGCATGATGAGCGGCTGTATTCGAGATTCTCTTTGCACTGAGGTATTTCGTTGAAGTAAAGACACTTCATTGCTCTCGGCGTCATGGAAGGTCAACTAAAGTAGATGACCTCCCGTCAATACCGCAACGCGTAAAAATTGGGTCGGTTTGATAGACAACCAGACGTCCACTATTTCATGGCTTTGAACTGTGAGAACAATATGTCAAGGCAGATGGCCAGGCTCTTAAGAAGACATTTCAGCGGCTCAGCATTGTCTTTCCCCTACCTATTCCACTTAAATCATTTTCCGAATTTGACGAGTGAGCTGCCAGCATCAGGCAAAGCTTTTGCCATTGAGAACACCCGTGAACATAAGTACGCTTCCTTGACGGAACAAAAAGCATCCAATATGAGACCGAATAAAAAGAGCAACATCGCCGCCCGAGACGGCTAATTCTTTGCGATGACAAGAATCCCAAAATGTGGCGTCACCTTGTAACTCTCAAGTTCTTCCACACTAGCACCACCCTTGCGATTTTTCAAGAATTCCTCAGGTACGGTAGTCACGCTCCACGCTACCTCGCCACGAAGGCCCCCTTCTCTCGCAGCAGCCTCATAGACCTCCTTTCTCAAATGATAACAGTCAAAGTCCATATCTCCATGTTTCGTGTCAGCATACGCATGGAAAGTGATTCCATCCTCCACGGCTCCAGAAGCACTGCAGAGCAAGCCACCCGATCCACTTGGTCTAGCCTTCCTCTCTGCTTCGACAAACGCTGTAGGATCTTGCGTCGGCGGCGGTGTCACGCCGACGAAGTGTCCGCCGTCTTTAAGGTTGATTGCAATATTGCGAAACATATCCACCATCTCCTTGCCGCTGGGTGCGTAGTTCAGCAGCCAAGCGCCGAAAACAAGGTCGAAAGGACCGCCTTCATACGCCACTGATTTCGAGCAATCGGCCACCATGAACTCGATCGTCGCGCTGTTCGAAGGCATGTGAGAGCTGGCAGCCCGTGCCTGCTCGAGCATAGCGGAGGAGATATCTACTCCGACAACCTTGCTGGCTCCCCACTTCAAGAAATCATACGAGTAGAAGCCTGATCCGCAAGCGAGGTCGAGGACAAGCGCATCTTTGATGAATGGTGCGGCGGTTTCTTGGACGTTGGCGCGCTCGATAAGGGCGATGGAACTTTTGCGGACCTCGTCGTAGGGGGCTTGAATGGTATTGTATTGAGTTGACATCTTGCTCCAATAGTAGGCTGTGACGATAAGAAGTATTAAGGCTGTAATGTTCAAATGCCAGCGCTGTAGTCGATATGCAAGTTATATAGAATGTAAGTGTTCGCCTGTTATGAGTTCTCTAGAAAATAAGATAAAACGTTCAATACAAGTACCACAGTGCTATTCACCGTGCCACACACTCGAATGCGTGGCATCGTGGCACGATTGACACTTGAGATGCTAAAAATAACAAGTGAGGAGACTGCGTAAACCATCTCAAATCAGACACCTTTTCACCTGTACACAAATGTACTTGGCATTGACGAAGTGATGAATTCTTCTGCATTCAGTCAGAATCTCCTCCGTATGTTGCTCAAGTGAAACACGTAGACTTCCAACAATGTATTGACGTACAAGCCATTGAAAATACAGTACTGTACTCTCTATCATACGGATTATACTTGAGTGATTGATTGGGTTTTCACATGTTCTTTGTGTTTGGGCGTCATCCGCCGCTAGTGAATCGAAATCAAGTTACGGAACAAACTTGTTCTTTCGTGACGATTTGCTCACCGTCAACAACACAGGAACAACCACCTACTTTATCGTCTTTCAGAGCTGCTTTGTATCTTCTCATACATTCCAGTTACTGTCCAGAACTACATAACTGCCGAAATGTCTGATGCACCTCCTCAGCTTGGAGAAATTCCGCAGCAATCCGAAATGAGCGTTCCGACATTGTCTTCAAACATGGACAGCAACACCACTGCAAATGGCAATAGTTCGGTACAGAATGCAAAAGACACCATGTACAACAGTCAGGTAAGCTCCTAGTACTTGCCCCAGCTTCATACCCATTGCTAACCATCGTGTTCGCAGTGTTTCTAGAGCTCGCGTGACCACGTCTATATCATTGACCTCCTTTACAGATGCCCAATACGCAATGAACACTGTCCAAAGCCACCCAGTAACACAAAATGTGAAAGAGTCTGTTGCCAATGGTTAGGTACGAATCTCTATACGCAATGTATGTTCGACCACTAGCTAACTATGCAAATTCTAGTCAACCTACCACCTTGCTTCCTAATGCTATGCTTCCTAATGCGATGACTTACATCAATCAGGCCCTGTTGCGGAGACTCTTAGGAATGAGCATGCAAAGGTGACTGCAGGGTTTCAGAATATTGCGGATTCTCATGCACCACCCAGCCAGCCCGCTGCAACTGGCCAAACCTTGACCAGTACGTCAGTTGGCCCACTGTTCTGGCTCAGCCGTGCTGATACATGCCTCAGAATTCCACGGTTCCTTTTATAGGCTCCTCAGCGTGAGTTTCAGTCACAAGACCTTACAGTTACTATACTGACAAACATTAGTGGAAGGAGCCTCGTGCCACAGCCACCGCGTTTGCGTTGACGATGGCCTTTATCTTTGCCGCTCGCTACCTGCACATACTTCCTATGATGATTAAGTGGTCGCACTATGTTCTCGGAAGTAGGTCTACCTGATCCTTGTGGGGAGTACTGGCTAACGCGGATCAAGCTATGGCGCTCCTTGAAATCCTCGGTCAGGCTGTTTTATCCCAAGGTCTAGCCTCCGCTTTCCGACCAAAAAAGTATTTCACAATTCCACGTGAATCGCTCGAACGGACGCTCGAGGATGTTGAACAATTGATTAATTTCTTCGTCATCGAAGTCCAGCGCGTCTTGTTTGTGGAAAATATCAAAGTCACGCTAGCCGTCTACCTATCATTACTGCTTTCTTATCAGCTCATCAAGATCGTACCTTTCTGGGGCCTCTCTCTTATCGGCACCTCCACCTTGTTCCTCGCTCCATTGATTTACACAAGCAATCAAGCATTCATCGATGAGCATCTTTCCAAGGCTTCCGAAGTTGTCAACTCGCAAACAGCCCAAGTCAAAGATATGGCAAGCCACCATACCATTCGTGCCTCTGAGACCGTAAAGGCTTACGCTGGAGACTACACCGCAAAGGCCCAGGAGTACATCGGTAGTGCCCGTGGCCGTTCCACCTCACCTGAAGTCAACAACAAGTCTGCCGCGAATGCTCCAATGAAAGCTGGACCAGGAGATTCCCCACAGTACAACTCTTCTGACTTCCCGCACGCTCCAAAGCAAGAGCCGACTCCTGGCGTGACATCCCATCAAGAGCAGTATGAGAACTCCCATCTCGGTGGGCAGGCCCAACCTGCCTACTAGATGGCTGCGAGAGCCTGTGTCTAGAATTAGACGCGAGACGTGGGGAACGGAGAAAAAGGTATGAAATTTTTGTGCCAGCAGCCTGGGGGAGAGAGGACTGCAACGGGACTGTGGAGAAGCAGCATTAAGAAGCAGCATTACTCTGCAGCAATGATGGTATGATACTAGACAGGAAGGACTGTTGATAATGGGCATGTGCAGTAACGGCTGTCCACACAGTCACGATATCATGCGAGTCCATAAACGTGCGTGGTGTTTCCTTCAAAAATACTTTTTCTTGTAGCAGGTATCATACGAGCTTTTCTCACCATTCTTCTCGATTTGAGGTCGACAGTTTTGCTAGTGAATAATTTAACTCTTTGTTATGGAAGATCGTGAGCAACGACGGGTTTTGGATGAGGGTGGCGCGTGTGGACAGTGACTGCTCGAGTTTGTGCCACACCGACTGGAAGCCTTCACCTAGGTTTCTTCTTCATAACCCCCTTCCCCTTTCTATTCCCCTTTCCCCCCTCCGAACCCCAACGCCCTCCACAGCCGACCCACCTTCTCGTCCTCCCCATCCCTCTCTCCACCAAATTCCCCCTCCCCCACTCCAATCGAACCCTAAGAACCCCCCCCCCCCCGGTACACCTACCCACCCACGTCCAATATATGTAGGTCACCAGGTTCAGCAACGAGCAAGCAGCACTGAGGATAGGGGCATTGGTTCTAGGTTGTATAGGTTAGTTGGGGTAGGGGGTAGGGGTAGGGAGGGTGGAAACATGGGCGAAGAGAGGCTGGTTTATGGGATTGATGCGTTGAGTTACTTTTTGGGGGGTGGGGGGGAGTTACTCAGGTGAGGAGGGGTACGTATGGTAGGTAATTGTATGATGAATGGCGAAAGGTTGTGGTTTGCTGGTGTTGGGGGTTGAGGAGATGGCGGGGTGAGTAGGTAATTAGGATTTAAAAGTTGGTTGTGGGTGGGTGCGTTCGTTATATATACGTGGCAGGGGGATATTTTGGTAGATGGGTTGGGTGGGTGGGTGTGCTGAGATCTCATTTTTGAGGTTCGTGTGTATCACGGGCTTTTTGAGTATCCTAGGAGTCGAGCATTTTGCAAGGCATGAGCGTTATGAATGATATGACGATACGGAGGCATTGAAGCGTTTCGAAGCATACAAGCAAACGCAAGGCCGGACGCTTATAAGCCTGAGGTATGGATAGCATCAAAGCTTCTTGTACTTACAGCTTTGGCATCGGGCCTTACCCTCACCTCGCCATAAGAATCGCACTCGGTTTTTCAGTATTACATAGGACAAGAGTTGGCTAAGATATCATGGCGATAGAGCAATTTGCTTCAAATGCGAGCTGCAGCATGAGATTCGTGCTTGAGACATGAGGAGCTATAGACAGGCTATTCTGGCAAAAGGTACTCTGCACATCTTCTCCATTCAACCTTCGTCGATGTCAGAACCTATTCCTCAGCACTTTTGTACCCATTCGAAGTTCAGTCAAGGTATCTTCTTAACGGCGGTGTGAGACTCACCCTCCAGTCACTCGTGTCAGGCAATACTAAAGCCATGATATCATTTTCTGGGGCTTGCCAATGCTCTTCAAGACAGGGTGGCGATTGATGCATCCTGCTTTCGACAACAGCTGACAGCTTTTCCTAGACGAAAGCTCCTTTGTAAGCATACATTGTAAGCAGAGCTATATATGTCAATCAGTAATCTACCACGAGTATCAATCTATAGTGCAGGCTGAGACCCACTCTACTGTATTGGTGTCTGTAGCATTCCTGTCCCCATCACGATAAAAGGCGCTCATTGATAATAGCCAGAGCATCCCGAATCCCATCTTCTGCTCTTGTAAAACACTCGTTAAGGTCCGAAAGGCTGTCCGTCACGGTTTGTATCTGTAAACTTGTGTCCATCTCCCACCGGTTGCGTAATCTGTCCCGATCCTTATCAATGGACTTCTCAGTGTTTTGAAGTCTGGTCACAATCTTCTGCAAAACGTTGGTGGTGCTGTTTCTCTGCTCCAGCTCGTCTTTTGTCATAGCTTGCTCTTCCTTGTTTTCCTCCTTGGTCGCTTTGCTGTTTTTGTTGCCTGGCGCCAGAGGAGTTTGCCGTCGAGTAGACGAGTTTTCGGTGAGAGCTTCAAGTTGGCTCGCTCTGTTTGTTATGTTGGATAGCGCAGGTCGTAGAGTAAGAAGTTGAGTGGGTGAACGCATAACAGGAGTGCCAATGGGAATTTCTTCTGTCAGATCTATGACAGTGCGGCCGTCGATGGTGGAGGGATTTGCAGCTTCGAGCTTGGGCTTCTTGCTTGAGGCTGCTTGATAGTCAATCCCTCCAATCATACGTTTCCTTGCAGGATGAATCTGCATAGCATTTTCGCTACTGAAGTTGGGATACCCAAGATGGTCCGTATTATTGGCTCGGTCCATGTTGCGGATTATTTGGTCTGCACTGATCACAAAAGGGGGCACGGAAGGGAACATCCTAGCTCGATATGCTTGTAGAACGCCTTTTCTGGCTCTATGTTCGTCCGCAGGCTCCCAATGATCACGTCTTCTGATGGGCGAGTTCCCATAGACGTTTGCAAAGGAAAGATCAGAAGCCGCGTCTCGTACTGCACTCACAAGCTCTATCACGTTATCCAAGTTTGAGCAGTCGAATCCTGCCCGCTGAGCTGCTCGAACAATGCCTGCGTTCCTGCCCGAAATGATGGCAGGCTCTGCACTTGTGATCAGCACAGCCGTTTCTCATAATAGAGGCAGGAATACTTTAGTTAGGTAAAGATGAGGTGGAATTTACCGCGATAGGAGACCTGTAAACCTTAAATGAGTCCTGTGTCAAGGTGTGCAAAAAGACAATCGTCTTCATGTAGCGTGCAGGTCCCTTGATTCCAGGCAAGGCAAGTCAAAGCCGCTGGTGGGGACATTACTCCCGTGTTGCGGTGAGAATATTTACACCGTAAGGGTCCATCGTAGCACCCAACTGGATTCAGTTTCCACATCCGGCAGGTAAGTTGTTTGTAAGAAAATGCCATCCTGACTACAAGAGTCAATGGGGCAGGACGAAGTTCACGAGAGTTACGAAGGATTCACGGCGGGAAAGGTTGAATAAAGTGGAAATACGAAGGCTGGGTTCTGAATGAGATAAAGATTTACTGATGCAGTGTATCTGCGCAGGCGTGATTGACCTAAGGCTTGGCTGACAGTGATGGAACCGCATTACCTCGAGATCAAATACCTTGGCTGATTGTGCTTTATCGACGACGAAAGAAAAGTGCTATAAGAAAAGAAATCTAGAGAGTCTAGGGTTAACTTGGAGTTCATGCTTGCCATGATTCACTGTTTCTCAGGACGCGCCTTCCACAGTCCATTCTCGGCCCATACCACCTAGCATCATTACTTCCACATAAGTACTTTGACTCCTTTTCCGGGCGGATGCAAATAAACATTCTGCAAGCAATATCTTCACCAGCAATGCTTACCCCCTGAGTATGCCTTTTACTAACTTGTGCCGATTTGGAGATGTTGTCCTTGAAAGAATAGGGGAGTGTAGTTTCTGTGGGAGTGCTCTAAGAGGGAGACCATTCAAATATTGCATCTCGATGTACATGTGATGAGACATAGCGATATAGCGATATGGCAAGATGGTTATATATTCAGATAGTGGTCTGGCACGCATCAGTGCAGACACTTTGACTTCGCTTCGACGATTTGGCCTATCGGTTACGCCTAATGCCATGAATTCGTCAATATTTCTAATAGCTTCTTGGAAGTCCCAAGACTTTTTCCGCAACATAATTCATAATCATTTCCTGCAAGAATTTAGTCTCCGTTTTCTCATGAGGATAGTTCCATGACCTTACTCTGCTTACAGGCGCGATGCGTGGGACAAAACACTCCCTCAAATACCTTTCTACATGATACTCCTGTGCGTAACCCATACCACCATGAGCCAGTACCTATTGATGTCAGCTAACAGTCCCTACGAGTTCTAGGAAAGCGCCCAAATTGATCGAGAACTTGAGATCTGTGGTTGCTAGGGTATCTGGCAATCACTCACAGATCTTTCACAAGCGGAGAAAGCGGCTTCCGCCGCCAGGTATTTGGCAGAATTGCATGCGACTCCGACAGCATGAGAGGTTACACTAGGATCCTTGCCGCTGGCGTCGTATATTCTTGCAGCATGGTAAGTAGCGAGCTTGGCAGCTTCCAGATTCATATATGCAGCAGCAAGAGGATGCTGTATGCCTTGATTTTGACCAATAGGCCGTCCAAACACTACACGCTCCTTAGCATACTTCGATGCCTTCTCCAAAGCAGCATAACCAAGACCGAGAGCTTCACCCGCAATTAAACAGCGCTCGGCATTCATCCCGTGTAGCACCTAGTACATCAGCAACGGGTAAGTACCATCATCGTGGCAATAGACACTGAGAGCCTTGCTTACGATCTTGAAACCTTGCCCTTCTTCACCGATCAAGGTATCGGCAGGTACCTGGTAATGATCAAAGAAAATTTCGTTAGCATCAACAGCCCTCCCCCCCATCTTCTTGATCCTCCTGAGATCAAGTCCAGGGGCGTCCTTATCGAAGTCTATAAAAAAGAGCGACAGACCCTCCGATGGCTTCTTAACTTCCTCCAGAGGCGTCGTTCGGGCCAACAGTATCATCTTCGATGCTACTTGAGCCGACGATATCCAAATTTTTTGCCCAGAGATTTGATAGTAGTCACCTTCGCGCACAGCTTGCGTCCTGAGCTTGAGAGTCTCTAATCCGGTGCTGTTTTTCATAATCCATATCATCAACGTTTGGACATCCAGACATAGGGAAAATAAAGATGATCGATAACGATCGATGCAGGAACCAAACGCGCTAGGGAGTCTCCTAACCTCGGTTCTGTGACCCCAAAACAGGCCTTCCACTCTCCACTAATGAGTCTGGGTAACATTTTCTTCCGCTGTTCTGCCGTGGCGAATTTGGCTACCGGCTGAGTGGCATACACATTCGCATGTATGGACTGAGCACCTGCTATTCCAGCTCCGCTCTGCGAAATGGTCTGCAGCATCATCGTTGCCTCCGAAATGCCAAGACCGGCGCCACCTAGCTCTTCAGGCAACGCAATTCCAATCCAGCCATCTTTTGCAAGCGCTGTATGAAGCTCATGTGGGTATTCACCAGACTCGTCACGAGCTGCCCAGTAGTCATCTGGATAGTCACCGCAGATTTTTGAGATTGCGTCTCGAACATCTAATTGCTCCTCAGAAAATCCTGTGAGCTCCATGATACGAGCCTTAGGACCTTGGGAAAATGCACGGTTGGTAATCCATAGTCTTGTGGCTCGCTTTGAATTTAGAGGACGGGATAGTGGTGCTGTACGGAAGTTGAATGAACGTAACAAGGATCGCGAAGCCATATGGCGGATCCTTTCAGACAGATTGGAAACGGACTGTAAACACTGAATACAAGACGCATATATTCACAGAGGCCCGACGGAGTGTTGGATGATACAAGATTTCTAGTTCCCTAGACAGTAGCAGTAAGAAGGTCAATCAAACGTTATCCTCCTTAAGGCTTTGCTCGTTGAATGCCTCTATATACCATTGATCCGTGAAACTACGGAGAAGAAAATAAGTCAAAAGAGCAGGAACTCTCAGAAACACTATTATACGCTGTTGTCCACTCGACTTGGAGTTGAGGTTGGTCCGGCGTCCTTTCTCGGCATCGGAGGAGCAGGGATTCTTAGCGCGAATCTCAATCAAAACAAAGCGTCTCCCAAACACCCGAGCTTAGCAACGAGCAATTGCCAGAACGAAACCTGCGCCCACTGCCAACCGAACGGCTATTGACCTTCGCCACTACAGTTACTCGATACAGTGTTTAGTTCTCATGCATTACACGGAAAAAGCACGTTGAAAGCAGCTCCCGACCCGCGCCCACCCTCACAACAACAATGGCCGCCGTTCGTTCTAAAGCGCAATTGCCTGTCGGATCTGCGCAATGGATCACGGATGAGAATCAGCAAGCTTCGCTATTCGGTGTGCAGGAAGCAGAAGACTTTGCTTTTTCTGCCCGCAATGAAGTTGAATGGCTAAACGAGCACATGGCGGAGATCTTCAGCAAGAACCAAGTGTATGTTGGTGCCTTACCTTGGCCTGACTTGCGCTGACAACGACCAGAGATGTCACCGAAATATTCAAGACGCCAGGAAAATTACGTGGCAAGACTCCGAGAACGGCCAGGAAACGTAATCCTTTAGAAGTTCGAGAAGTATGTTAACATGGAGCCAAAACCCTTGTATATTTCATGTTGCGACTATTGACCACTCCTCTAGCCTTTGACCGATATCTTCTCAACGAAATCCAAGCCACATAAAATTCCATCGAAGGACACAAACTTCAACAAAGAAATTGCAAGGTTTCAAGTGGCAGATGATTCGAAAACTGCTGTACTCGTACAACATAGCAAGGCGAATACAGACTCGGGCTACCATGGTATGTCAGAGGATGAGATGGATGTGGATGAGCCGACTGGTGCCACGCAACCGGTCACAAATCCGCGGACTTTCGAAGAAGATCCAATCCCTCCCAAACCGCCAACTCATGCGCAACCGTTTTCAAGCACGCATTCGGAGGAACGCAGCCCCGTAGATGGGTCATTTGAAACGGCAAAAGAAGACATAACCAGTCGAGAGGTTTGCAAAGCAGATCCGCAACCGAATGCGAATCATCATGCGGCTATAGAACTTGGGGTTATCGATCCCCAAATAATCGGACCATCTTTGACGAACGGACCCTTGGGAGAACCTGGTGTCCCAGAAGATGCAATGGATTTGGATGAAATGGACCATGATTCTATACTGGATGACGCTCCAATTGACGACTCACGTTCGCCATCTGAAGGATCAAGTCCGGCAAAACCCTTGGTGCGCAAGAGTAGTCTCACATTTGCTGCCCTGCCCGCACGAGAGCCTCTCACAACGAAGAAAAGCATAGGGTCTCGAGTATCGCGGACCAGCCATTTAGATCAGTCTAAGACTGCCATAAATCGAGGTAGCTTCCTAGGTCGATTCACGGGTGGCAAGTCTTTGGGCGGAGTGCGACAGCCCGAACCAGCACAGGAGGCTGGGAGTAACGAGGAGGTGGACAAAGATGAAGTTGATAGGCCAGAGCTCCCTCGGGAAGAGTCTGACGGCGACATGAAAATGGCGAAACTCCATAGCAAATCATCGACTCAACGATTACATGACAGGATTAATATGCTAGGCAAGTCGCAGCCAGCGCGACCAACAAAATCGATTCCAGCAGCGGCAGCTTTACCAAACGCTACTTATCCTGAACTTCCTACAGCTGACACGCAGGTTCAAGCTCCTGCAGAAGCATCCGGCGCCGCTACTAAAGCCCCTGCTGTTCATGTACCTGAAGATGATGACGACGACTGGATTGAGCCACCGCAAATGCAGTCAAATGACTTAAGTCGACCCAAGCTGTCTAAAAGCACCTCTGTTGACGTAATGGAAGACATTAGAGGAAAGCATAATATCAGTGACCAAGACTTTGGGTTTGACCGTCATGACAAAGAGCAAAACCGAGAGCCATCTCCTCTACGGCAATCTGTCATGGTCGGTTCCCCACACCGTATCAGGCAATCGCGATCCGCATCGAATTCCACTTTTGCTTCGCCTGCAAGGGCTTGTCCGCGCTCAGAGACAAAGTACATTCAAGCGCATGAGTCCAATTTAGAGCGCAAACGTTCGCCAAACCAATCTACTACGCCCATCGGCACTCCTACAAAACGACATGTCGATGGACCCTTGAGTGCTTCGAAGTCGAAGCTGCAGTCAATCATGAAGACTGCACGAGGTTTGTTCACAAGCAGTGCTGGGGTGTCGGCACAAGCGAAAATGGAGACACTATCACCCCATACGAAGCGAACGCAAGGGCAAATGCATGGGTCTCCAAGCGGCAGTACCACGGCTAGCAAACTCAAGTCTTCGGGATTGAACGGCGAACTGTATCCGAATCTTCGACCTGGTGGGCAAATCCAAAGCTTGGTAGACCAGCAACCACCCAAACCGGTGAATATTACAGAACCTCGAAAGACTCGAAGCTCTACTGAGAAAGAAGAGAAAAGGAGGGAGAGGAAAATAAGAGAGCGACATTCGACGGAAGCCGAGCTCGAGTCTATTCGCAAAGCTCAGAGCCAAGACGCTGTGGCGCATAAGCAGGCAAAGACATATAATGCTTCAGCAGATGTTCAAGTGGTAGAACCAGAGACTATCGCTCATTTGAATTCTGCCAAGCTATCGAAGCCAACAAGACAAAGCCCCAGGAGGCTGCAGAATCCGCAGGAAACGCGGCAGCCGATGGAAGCTCTGGAAAGTCGAGCAAATGGCGTTGCTGATGAATCTAGGCCGGCTCAGGTGATGGGGCCCCCTCCGCCGCAAAATCAGTCACAGCCGTCCCAGCTGCAAAAGCCAAAAGACTTGCGAAGACCCGTCAAGCCGGCAAAGGAAGCCGCTCCCAAGCCGAAACCGCAGCCAGTGGCAATCCGAGTTGGCACTTTGTCACAGCGAATACCACTAACCAATGGTGCACTTTCTTCGAGCCTACAAGAATCCTTGCCTGCATCCCAACCGAAGCCACCAAGCTTGGGAAAGAAGCCAAGTAATGCGTCAATTCATACTACCGCTTCCAATGGTAGCCTAAAGACCTCTCAATCATCAACGACTACCAAGCCCAAAGCTCTTCTTGCAGCTGAGCGGAAGAAGGAACAAGTAAGTGATGTTGGGCCCTGGTTGGAGATGTGCATGCTAATATTTCATAGGATGAGAAGGAGGTACAACGAAAGGCTGACCAAAAGCGTGAGATTGAACGCAAAAGGGCCGCACAGCAAGAAGAGCTGCGTCGTCAGGAGCAACTACAGCGCCAAGAAGCAGAGCGGCAACGCGAAAGGGAGCGTTCCGCCGCTGTTGATGATCCTAAGAAAATTGCGCAGAAGCAAGCCATCGAGAAAAGGAGACTAGAACTTGAGAAAAAGAATCATCAGCGGGCCCCACAACGGCCGGGCAATGATGCTGTAAGTTCAGAGACGTAAGGCTTACGTGGTATCTATCCTCTAATTCCGTGCTACAGGAGAAAGCGCAAGCGCCCCCAGCAACTTATAGACAAGAGCTGGGAGGAGCAAGACCACCTTCCAGGATGCACACGGTGCAGGATTACAGTAGACCTGGCCCGAACCACCCCGCCCCAAACCCTGCGAAGCCACCGATCAAGAGAGTTTTCGAGCCTGAAGTTGACGGCGAGCCTGCACGGCCTTCTCGTACGCAAGGAGGGCCAAGTTACCAGCAAGCTGATGCCAAACGACGGCGGACGGAGGATGAGGAGATGCAGGATGCAATTATACGACCTACAATGGCTCCTCCCATTCGGCAGTCCAACATCCGCAAGGTATAGCATCCAGGACGAGCATATAGACTTCGGACTAACGGAGTACAGGATGCCGTTAAGCCTTCCGTTTTCAATAATAATTATACCACAGCCCCTCCCCCAGCCACTACCTACCATGCGACCTCCCTCCACAAAACCACCACCGTCAACCAAGCATACCAGCAACACCAACCTCCAAGCCAACCAGCTCGCCCCAACGACATGGCCAAATACACCACCGCCAAAATCCCCTTTGCTGACGCACCCAACCCTCCCCAACCCTCCCACAAAACCCCCATGCACTCCAAACCCCACCACCACCAACCCCACGCTAAATCCTCCCCTCACTTCCCCAACGGCGAAAACATTGACCTTGCCGAAATCGCCACCGACTCCGAAACCGACACCTCGTCCCCCGAATCCGAGAAACAGCACAAGAAAGCCATGCTCCCCGGCTGGGTGCAATCGCCCATTCTCAACGATACACTCCGGCAACAGGAGGAGCTGCAGAACGCGGATGACGTCTTTGGACCCCCGGCGGCGGTCGATATGGAGGGTATGTTCCGGGAAAGGCATCATCGGTTCAGGCAGAGGACGAGCAGTGCGAATTGGAACGGGGCCGATCGGTTGACGGAGGAGGAGGTGAGGAGGGATGTTGAGGGGAGGGAAAGGGTGAGGAGGGAGGGGGGGTGGGTTTTTGGGTTGTAGGGGTTTGGGTGTGGGGGATGTGGGCTTGTGGAGAGATGGATTTGTTTGGGGGGGGGGGCAATGTTTATAATGAGAGTCGAAGAATTGGGTAACCAAGGCGTTTAGGCATAGGATATGGTCTTGAGTCAACGTTCAAAAGTCTCTCATAATGCTCATAATGCTCTTCTTGTATTACATGTCCTTTTCGCAGTTTCTGCTTAATCCGTAGTGGGGTTTCGTTAAAAGCATTCGCTGAGCAGTTGGAATCGGTGTTGCCCTACGTTTCTGAACCTTTTTCGATAGCTGGATATATGGATCCTCGTTGGTCTCTGGGTGCGGGAGCCGAGCTCTGGCACGGGGATCTTCTCGACTTTTGGGGGGGGGGTTAGGGAGTGTGTGATGCATTAGATTATGCTATGGAATGGAATGGAAGAGATACCCGATTTTTTTCTTTCACGGTGATGACACGTCAAGCGCTATGATGGTGGTGGGTTAGAGTGGGTGCCGGTGGGACATGGTGATGGTGATTGCAAGCTCCAAAGTTGTATAAAGTAGCTATATGGATGGTAATAATACTACCTAATGCTGACGCTAAGCTGAGCTAAGCTGATATCAGGTACCCATACAATTTTGTTCTTATATAACAACCCTATAGCTAAATGGCGTGTCTAGTGCTTGCGCATCCCAAAGATTCTGGTTGGACATTTTACATGTTATGTACTCGTTTCTTCTCCCGAGGGGGGTTTGTACAGTTTGGTAATCCTACAATCCCTGCCGTTCCTTTGGTATACCTACATTATAGCTTGCTTCTTTCGTGATCCTGCGGTTATATGGTTAAAGGACCTGTCCTTCCTTGCGCGGGGTTCTTCGACTTGGACTTCCCTCTTCTAGAGTTTTTTTTTGGGCCGTCCTGATTACGTGAATATCCCAGTATTTCCCGGTTCATCCCACGGTGCCAGATGCCTTGGTCTTGTAGTCCGGCCACAGCTCCTTCAGCTTCCCATACAGCTCCCTGATACTCTTCTTCTCCGTCTTCTCGCTTCCTTCTTCCCCTTCGACCAAGGATGGCGGCTCCAAAATCGCTGGGAACTGCGGGACGGGATTCCACGGTTTATGAACTCTGTCGGCGATGGAGGCTAAATATGCGAGATTCGACTGCAGCCGGCGCATGTACTCCAAGTATTCCTTGTTCACGGCTTTCGTCTGGGCTGCGGCTTGCTGTGCCGTCTGTTGCGGTTTCTCAGTGATTGCGTTGGGGGTGTCGGGCTTGGCGACATCGGGGGGTTGGGAGGAAGGGGAGGGGTGCCCGGGGATGTTAATTTTGCCTGTGGATTGGAGGTCCATGACTTGAAAGAGGAGGACACGGTTAATTTCGAGGAGGAGGGTGACACGTTGGGTTTCGAAGGGGGAAGGGGGGGGTGGCGATGGGAGGGGTGGTTGGACGGCGTGGGCGGGGCTTTGGATTGTGGTGGGTTTGAGAGGTTCGGAGGTGGATATTGAGACGGGACTGGGCTGAGGAGCGGGACTGGGAGCTTGGGCAGTCATTGAGGAGGTGGGCATGGAAGATGTAGAGGTGGGGTTTGGGTTATAATTGTGGGGAGAGAATGAGGACGTTGGCGCGCTTGGAAATGGTAGCGGGGTGGCTTGTTGTTGTTGTTGTTGTTGCTGCTGCTGCTGCTGCTGATCGTTAAAGAAGTGAGGAGGAACGAATGGTTGATGGGCTTGAGCTAGAAATAGAGAAAAGACGTCAATATTGTAGAAGACGTGATGCCAGGGTGTCCATATAATATAGTTTCATTATGCATACCATTGTGCATGTACTGTTCCTGCATGTAACGCTGCTCCTCTGTCATGCCGGTGTGAGGCCACCGGTCTCCCGGCCTTTGTTGCTGGTGCTGTTGCTGGTGCTGGTGCTGGTGCTGCAGGTGGGCTCTTCGGAAATGGCTGTCATCTGGCACATGCGGTGGGGGTGGCATTAAGGATGGAAGGCCACCATATGTCTGGTTCGGCACATGGTACTGGCCCTGACCCTGGGCTTGTGCTTGTGCTTGGCCTGGGCCTCGCTGCGCGTGAGCGTCTGAGGGACCCTGGGCTGGCTGGATGTAGGAGGGAGCAGCAGCAGCGGCGGCCGTAGTGGTCGATGGAGGATAAGGATAAGCGTTCGGGTCAAACTGCTGGTGGTGACCTGCATTAACGGGGCCGCTGGAGTTCCCGTACATTGGCTGAGGGATATAGTTGCCTTGGTAGGCCATCATATTGTCTGGGGGTGGGGCGAGGCTAGTTCACAAATGATAATAATAATAACAACAATGTGCCATAGTCGGTAAGAAGATGGGTACGTTCCGTACGGGGTAAAGTACCTATCGTGCGGTGAGACGAGGGGAGACGATGGGTGCCAATAGTGAGTAAGGAATTGGTAGGAATAGGTAGGGGATGGGGGATGTGGGTGCGGATGACTACCGGGATGCTGCGGAGTGGCGCCTATAAGCCTGCAAGTGGGGGGTGGGTGATTGGTGTTAGCAAGTCATGGACTGCATTGGTGGCATGCAACAAGGAACGGGAAAGGAATCGCCTGGTCGACGATGGTGTGCTTCTAATATGGCGCGAGGAAGTATAGTGAATAAATGATAAAGGAGGTTAAGATACCTCGAGTATGCTTGCATGTACATGTTATCATCAGAGGGAGTTTTACCGTCGATGCTACAGTATGGTAAGGAGCTGGAGCTGGAGCTGGGGCTGGAGCTGGAGAAATAGCCGAAGTTTGGAGAGCCTTGCTCAGAACAGGATACCCTTCCCTTCCCTTCGCTGCCTTGTCAGATGCGGATTCCTGTGCTGCTGTATGTCGTGGGAGCAGGGCAGCCATGTCACCGGTAGTCGGCTGATGCTGCTGCCTTAGCTACCTTGATAGTCATCCCTATTCCACACTGGAAGAGAAGGTCAAGGTTCAAAGATTGCTGGGTTGTCTGACGGCAGCTTCATCCCTAAAGTGGAATAGCATGTAGAAAGTCAACGGAGCCAGGCCAATAGTCAATATCGATATCGATGAGTCAAACATCATTCTTCTTCTTCTTGTTCAAAAGCACAACCTAGTAATGGCCAAATCAATAACTGCTTTCAATTTGGCAACATGTGCAAGGCCAAATATACTGGCCTTGCAACCATACAGATGCGCTCGGGAGTAATTCTATTAAATACAACGAAAACACGTTATTTGATTGTGGCTAACAGCATTTAGCGATTACAAAGATGATGGGACCAATATCCTACTGGATGCCAATGAAAACGCTTACGGACCGGGCTTGGACCTGGCTGACCATGACAAGCTAAGTAGCGGAACAATCAATGGTGACTCGGACCAACGAGTGCTGGAAATTGATTTACTTGGACTGAATAGATATCCTGATCCGCAAGTACTTTCGTCGGTAGCCATTTGGAATTATGTCTAATCTTTTTAAAGGCATCAAATTGAATTGAAACAATTGCTATGTAATCTACGAAATACCCACACCCATACTTCTAAGAGCTTAACGCCAGAAAACCTATGTGTTGGTGTCGGGTCGGATGAAGTCATTGACGCTCTTCTCCGTTGTTTCTGTACTCCTGGCAAGGACAGAATTCTGACATGTCCGCCGACCTATGGCATGTATGCCGTGAGTGCACAGGTCAATGATCTTGAGATTGTCAAGGTTCCCCTGGACACAGGAGATGGATTTTCATTACGACCTGAGGCTATCAAAGCTGCTCTCTCTTCCGATCCTTCGATCAAGATGATCTACATATGTTCTCCTGGAAATCCTACAGCAAGCCTTCTCTCCAAATTAGACATCCAGCACGTTCTTGAACATCCCACATGGAATGGAGTGGTAGTGCTGGATGAGGCGTATATTGACTTTGCTCCGGACGGATCTAGCCTTGCGGAATGGGTCAATGAATGGCCAAACCTTGTGGTCATGCAGACTTTAAGTAAAGCCTTCGGTTTGGCCGGAATCAGACTGGGCATGGCTTTCACATCTCCACCTATCGCTGCGCTGCTAAACAATGTAAAAGCGCCATATAACATATCAAGTCCTACTAGTGCGCTGGCATGTGCTGCCTTGCAGCCAAGGAACCTGGCAGTGATGAGAAGCAATCGGGAAGAGATTGTAAGGCAGAGACAAAGGTTACGAAAGGAGCTACCCCAGATCCCGGGTACGGGCAGTTTTTTGGGCGGGGCTGATTCGAACTTCCTCCTGTTGGAGATATTGGATAAACCTCGCGAAAAAGGGGGAAAGCCGTGCAATATGACTGCTATGGCCCTATATCAGCATCTGGCGGAGACGAAGAATATTGTCGTTCGATTCAGAGGGAAGGAAGTTGGATGCGAGGGGTGCTTGAGGATTACTGTGGGCACAGCCGAGGAGGTCGACTGGTTGCTTGAGGAGATATCGAATGTCTTGGCAGATTTGTTGAAGAGCAAGGATAATGTGAATGGTCATGTTCAGGAAGTGAAAGAGCAAGAGGCGAACACTGTGATAGCATAGCTGCAAAACTAGATCTATCACATCCGTCATCACATCTATCCAGATGGAAGTACTTCGGTAGTGAGGGAAGATCAAGTCCACCCTGCTGCCTCACATGTCAATGGGGGCGACTCACTTCCACTGCCCTGAAGATTCCCAATCCCAAGACCGTTAGCGCAACTGCGGAAAGCCCGGCGCCGACATTGATCCGGTCCCGCCTAATCAACAACAGCCTAACGACTGCCAGACTGACAGTTCACACTGCATGACCTCTAAACATTGACCAAGGTCTGGTTGGCAGATGCGTACATCCACTCGCTGACCCGCGCATCACCGTGTCTTGTCTTTCTCTACCATCGTATCAACTAGCAGTACCCTGTCTCAGTCTGCTTTCTTTGTGCTGTGAGAGTATCACGTTCTGACCTGATAATGTTGTTCGCAGCTCACTTTCCATGGTGAACCCCACCAAACAACACCGCTACTGCAAGGCTGCCACTACCTTGAGAGCCCCAAGATCTGACATCGTTACCGGCGCAGGTACCGAGAGGCTGTCAGCTTGATTTCGTTCAGTATCTGTGTCATCAGGTCCATCCTTCGAGTCACTTCAAGATCACTTTCTTTGATGTTAGATTCTGGTCCTCATGCTACATTGCTAAAATTCGTTGACACGAAGTTCCTGCGACTGAACCTGGAAAGCTGAGGGCAGCTAGTATATTGTTTTACTATCTTTGGCTTCTGTCTCTGTGGTCAGCTCTGGAGTCGCTCGCATATTGCATAACTCGCCGACAGCTCATTCAGCTGATGCATACTCAGTTTTGTGAAAAAAGGTCTTGAGGGCGCTGGGCTTTTGTTGCGGTCTGACTGAGCTCCATCACCACAATGGTGAAGGCGGACAACCGCCGTGACTACTATGGCGACCTGGAAGTCAAGCCGGATGCGGATGCAAGCGATATCAAGAAGCAGTTCAAGAAACTCGGTAAGGAAACTAACCCCAACTACAATTGTAAACGCACGCTAATTTTGATGTCGGTTCAGCGCTCAAGTACCACCCTGATCGTAATCCCGGCAGGGAAGCGGAATTCCTCGCGAAATTTCAAGCAATACAGTCCGCACACGAAGTTCTTACAGACACCCCGCAACGCGCCAAGTACGATGCAGACCGTATCCGGTCAGGTTTGCTTCACACATACACCACACCCACGCGACCAAACATGGCTCCAAGATCTGCTGCGACCAATTTCCCACCACCACCGCCTCCGCCACGCCCACCACCTCCTTCGGCAACGAAGACCACTTTCGCCCCTCCTTCGGGAACTCATCGATATACAAGATATCCAAGACCTGAGCCAGTGAACACTGGCAGCGATGCAGAGGCCGCGAGGGCGAAGGTGAACGCGTTCAAAGCTTGGGACCAGATGCGGCATGGAATGGGACAACCTCCCCAAGGAAGAACCATGCCACCTAAGAGCCCGAGAAAGTCCACGTATCAGTCTAGCCCTCCAGGGAGTGGTGGTATTCCTTTTGACCCTCCACCAAAACGGTCTGGTTGGGACCAGTTTCATGAGCCTTCGGCCCGCTTCCAGGGTACGGCAAGACCAAAACCAGGGGTTGACCCTAATAATACTGGTGGAGAAGAGCCACCATCGAGATACAAATCTGCCTACTCCAATGTCTCGAAAGGCGACCACCCATCTTCAAGGTCCCGTACGACCTATGCGCCACCGCATCAAGCACATGGAACGTCGCCTACGAAGCCTGACCCACTACGCGCGTTTAGGTCACAAAGTGGTCTGGATGACCCACTCTCTAATAGCGCCCGCGTAAGCACGCCTTATGCTACGGCAGGCGGCGAGAAGACATACTTCTCTAGCACAGGACTTGGGAGATCTGCAAGTACACGAGAAAGCAATGATCACGGTAATTGGTGTGAAGGCGAAATAAACAATGGTGATACTCCTTACCATCGTGCGACATCGGCCACTTCTAGCAGGCAGCACCATAGTGCGAGTCCAAACACAAGGAACTCGACGCCCCTGGCAGCTTCCTTTTCGTCCTCTTCCTCTTCCTCTTCTGATGAGAGCAACACCGGTAGAAAAAAGAACCCCTATGCCCCAATAAGGAAGCCTCCTGGACCGCCGCGTACTCAAACTCTCGACCCCTCTGATGGGCACAGGCGACCTAGCACGAAACCTTCCGTGCAGGTGGAGGAGCCCGTCGATGGTGATGTGGTACCACCAGGACAAGCAAAGCCCAGGGCGGATGAAAACCCTTATGCCACGACTTCAGGTTATCCAGAAGGATTCATGTCACATCGAGCGAAGAGGGATTCGGATCGGAGCCAGCAACCTTCGCCACCGAAATCTACCTCTCCAGCACAAGATCCTTCGAAGCGTCCGCAGCGCCCTCTGCAAAACTCCAAAAGTTGGCACAACGAATCTTCATCAGTGAACGGGGATTTTGACAAAGAAAACATTCCTACCCCCGGGATAAGCGATCAGGCACAGAAACCCTCAATGTATGATTCTTCTGGGTATACCCCATCTCCTATTGTTCCATCCTTGTCCAAGAAGTGGTCCGATCAATGGCCTTTTATGTCCCCTAAGAAGCCAAGGACTTCGACGGCTCGTCCGCCGTATTGGGCTATACCTTCAATCTTAGCTCCCAGGAAGCAGCAAGAGGCTCAGGCCCCCCCCTTCGACCCTTTTCATTCGTTCAGGCACCCCCACGACAAGACACAGAACTATGCTGATATTACTTCACTCAACAGCTTCAAGATACCAGCGAATGACGCAAACAAACCATTCGCTGGCCCCCCGCCGCTCAGAAGTCATAGTTCAGACACCATCAACATGAACTTCTCCCCAACTGAATGGAACGGTAAGTTTAAGGGCAACGCAAGCGAATACTTCGTGCCGCAACCGCCGAGTCGAAGCAACGCTCCACGTGGGAGGACATCGCCCGTTAGAAGACAGCAGCCGCGGCAGCAAGCTCCGGAAAACAGCGGACTAATTCCACAAACTGCGACCTCTCCGGCGCCTCCACCTGCAGCTTCAAACCAGTCCGTTCCTCTGGATGCAGCAGAGAAGGGCAACAACCCCCAAGAGGAATGGGCTAAACACCTTAAACCTGCAACATGGAATTACCTTCCACCGCCGCCCCCAGGGTCCCCAAATAGGACAAGTCGAAAACGCCCGATAGCCGCAAGGAAAATTTCCAAGACTACTAACAAACGCTCAGCAGCACCTAAAGCTGCGAGCATATCAGCTACACTTGATGACTCTGGTGACGACGATGAAGCCGCAAGCAGTCCGAGCCTGAGCAGCAAAACAAGCGGCGGCGGAAGTGCTATGGATATTGACCCGGCATTGACACCCCCTACGGCTGAGCAGCCCAAGACCAATGGCATTAAGATACCTGCACCAGCTGATCTGGCAGACACCACCACTCGACCCCCTGGCCCTACACTACCGCCACGCTCGAACGGCAACAGCCAGACCGGACTTGACCCATCCCACCTCAACCTCGGCGATCTTAAAAACGTCACCCCTTTCGCCCCCTCTCAATCCGGCCTCGGGGACCTCAACGACCTCTCCACAACCCTTCCATTTGAATCGCGCCCCTCGCTTAACCCATTCAACATCCACACTCCACAAGCCCTCATCCTCCCGTCGCCCCCGAAATCTGTCCCTGTGCCCTCCAACCTCACCCAAACATCCTGGGAGCGCTACCTCGCTCAGATGCGTGGCTACATGTTCGAGTGGAACGCGTACAACACGAAGATGCTGCGTCATTTCAACGAGCGCCAAACGAGTATTGAGACGACGATGAAACCCGATTGGATGAGCGCCGTGGGGGAGGGGAATGACAAGTGGGGATACAAGAAGTACATGCAGGGCGTGGAAGAGGATTTCAGAGTCCGCGAGCATTGGGATGTTAGTTGGGAAAGGCATAGGGAGTGCGTGAAGGGGCTTGGGCTGATGAGGGAGAGGGTGTTGGGGAGTTCGACTGTGAAGGCGTGATGGGAGCTGGCCATCAGGACAGGGCAATGACCGGCTTTCTTTTTTTTCCTTTTGTATGACACGGAGGTGTGGATTAATGTTTTTTGCGGGACACCCCCCTTATTACTGGACACACGGCACCACACGACCACTTCGTCGGTTAGACTTTATATTTTATGGGCATGATAGCGTTTTCTTTGAGCGTGAGAGCGAGGGAAGCGTATGGGTAGCGAGGAGTTCTTTTTAAAACGCAGGGAAGGAGTTTGCGGGGTCTGTGGATATACTACAGTACACAGTCCTCTCACAAACTAGCAGAATCATCCCCCGTCCCTTACCGTACCCTTCAGCTACATACCTTATGCTGGCTGTGCTTCCCGTATTATCTGAACGAAATCACTCTTCCCAAAATTGCCAACCGGGGCAGCAATGAAACGAGCCGACGTTTGGATATGGGCTAATAATGGGGCCTGATTGGTTTATCACGAGGTGTTGGTTTACGAATCGGCCAAAATGTGAACCACACTTTGGAACAATCCTATTCAGGTATGTATAGCATATTTCAACACGTGGACTTATCTGCATGTGTCGGTTCGTGGATATCGATCCTATTTTTTTTTTTCATCTTCTACTTGGGAAAAAAGAACAGTACAGCTCTCTGTTTTACATACTTTTGATTCCTATTCGATGGGATTGTACTGTAATATATGGGATTCGATAGTGGGCGGTAAGGATTTTTTTTAAACGCTATATAGATTATTTGAAGGCAGCGGCGGTAGGAGACGTATGTATAGATTGAATTTATCGAATGCGTGGCCGCTGTGAAAGACTGGAAGTCTATGGATGAAAAGTTTGATTAGGTGGGTTGGGTTGGTGATTGCGTGCATGCTTTGCTTTGCTATGATCGAGTGTAGGGTACCGAGTGGCTGGGAACCCAAATCGCCCATTCTACTTGCAAAGTACCTCTAATGTAAATCCCCCGAAAATGCAGCGGGTATATTTCACTCACCCTCCCCACCCCCACCCCCTTCATCCATCCCCGCGCCCACTCCGCCTGCACCCGCGCCCTCTCCCTCGGCCCCAAAAACCACCCTCCGCCACCCACAGCTCTCGCTAGCATCCTTGACAAACTCCATTGTCGGGAAATAGTGCTCATTCTTCTTCATCGTGGCCACCCACGGCACATTGTCAAACGTCACCACCCGCAGGCGGAAATACGTGTTATCCGGGATGCGGTTGACGGCCTCGAGGAAAGTCGACAGCGTGGGCGTGGGCGTGTCGTTGATCGCCGTCAAGAAATTTGTCGGCGAGAGCCCGTACTGGTATGCCGGGCTGCCGCGCGTGCGCGCAGAGACGTAGACCTCGCTGTGGAGCTTGCTGATTTGCTGGCGCACGGCGTGGTGGGGGCGGTGGACCACGGCGCCGCAGAAGATGACGGCGCGGTCGGTTTCGAGGTCTTCGGTGGGGATGGTGGGGACTTTGAGGCGGAGCTCCTGGCCGTGGCGCACGACGAGGGCGTCAAGGTAGGTGTGGTCGTACATGATGTCGAGTTCCGAGACGCGCGTGATGAGCTTGTCGTTGAGGGTGAGGATAATGTCGCCTTCGTGGAGGGATTGGGCGTCGTAGCCGGTAGAAGGAGCGCAGTCGATTTTGCGGACCATGAAGAGTTGATGCCTACTCGAATTCGATTGTGCGACTTTTTGAATCCATTGTTCCGAGACACCCATAATGCGGACCTGGGACATTTGAATGGTGTTTGTTTCGACATTCAATATGCGGAGTTTGGGAAATATGCCGTTTTGGATTTGGTTAATGACGGGGAGGAGGGTTGGGGTTGCGAGGCCTAGGTGATATTCGGTGTCTTTTTGAGTATGGGGCGAGCGTTCGCCAAGATAGCTAAGCCAGAGGGCTTCAACGGTACCGTCGTCCGCTACGAGGACGCCGCTGCCGCATTGGCTGCTTAGGCCGGTGTCGACGGTGACGGCGTCGAGATTGATAGCGCGGTATCTTGGTGCTGAAGCGTTAGAAGGGATGGCTACGGTGGTGATGTCAGTTACCGTGGTCGGCGTGACCACAGCTCTTAGGTTCTGGTTGAAGCCAAGAAAAGTTGTCGAAGCACCTTGCTTAATGGTGTATGTGGCTAGCTTTGCGCTCTGAACAGGAGCATCAACCAATGAGGGATCATATTGGACGACAGCATAATTTGCCAGCGGATGCATAAAAACGACTTTGGCGTCCACAATAATAGAATCGGCAACAGTGACCGAGAGATCACACAAGTCATATGGTACTATGGCCCTTGATACAATGACCAGACCCCTCTCGGCATTGATGACCAAGCCAAAGCCAATCTTCCGAGCTCGTGGGAAACCGTCAAGCTTGAGCGGCATAGTACATGAAACGCGTACGAAGCTACGGATAACGTCCGTTGCTGCAGCGCTACCGACAGTATCGAGGCGAACGAAGTCTGCTTTGCATCGAACAGGAGCGGCTGCTGGCAAGGGCTCGGCCAGGTCCGTAAAGTCCCAAATGCCAGTGCTGTCGTTGCGGACTGCCATTCTCATTTTGCGGCTCCAATGTCGGTCGATGTAGATGATGCTGGTATTGAGCGTATGTAGATCGCGTAGATGCTTGTAAGTCACCACTACCCGGGCTCGATCTGGGATCTTTGACATGACCTTAATGAAAGTCTCAAGATCCGGGGTCTTTTTCTGGTCGACTGATTCGATGAGCCATCCTGACTCTGTATTTTCGAATCTAAAAGAGCCAGCCGCTTCACAGACAAACACACCTTTTACTGGGATCGCATAAAGGCGGGCTTGTTGATAGGAAAGATTGTGGAATGATGCTCCGGCGACCGTGACGAACCTATCAGGGGTAATGGTATGAAGATCTCCCACGTCTAGCTCAACTTCGATATCTTTGCCTCCCCGTTGTATCAAGAGGGTGACCTTGCGGTTAACATTCGAGTCTAAGATCGCATCCAGGCGGATAAACTGGGTCAGTAATTCTCCGTTGACTTTGACCAAAACATCGCCTTCCTGTAGCTTCCGGTCCGCTGGTCCCTTTGGTAGAACAATTTCCGAAACCAGCATCCCAGTCTCCCTGGGGAAATTCTTTCTTATTGCAGCTTCAGTGTCTGGCGTCAGACCTAATCTTCTGCATTCATCAAATGGCTTGATGATCCACTGGGTCTGTATCGTTCCACGCACAATCGGCTCTCCTTTTCTTATGCATTCTAAAGCTCGTAAGGGACGATCCAAGGGCAGAAAATAGTCTGTTGCGGCGCCATCGGCTCTACCACCAGCTTGCAGGGCTACGGCATATCCGTCGACATTAACAACTGGACTACCAGAACTCCCTCCACTGGCGGCAGCAGCAGCTTGTATATAGTTCGTATTGAAGTCACTATATCCCTCGCCATATTCTGGTGCATTTCTATCAAGCCTACTTATGACACCAGACAGTATACTGAGCTTCTCTCCAGCATCATTGCCCACAACCCTTATCTCGGATCCTACTTTTGCAAGGTCTGGCCTGAGCTTCAGCTCGGTGAGAGGCATGTACTTGATAGCTCTAGGGTCGAAGCGAAGAATTCCAAAGTCGTGGACTGGATCACGGTAGACAGGGTAGACGTCACACTATCAATACAAGCTTAGCATCTGTTTAGTTCAATAGAACACTTAGACTAACCTCTTCATGATTGTCAAAAATGCAATAGCCCCAGAAAGGACCAGCCCCGACGACATGCCGGTTGGTAAGGATATAGCCTCTTTCCGCGTCAACAACGAATCCCGTTGCCTCACTCGATATCGCAGCGTCTGTATCGAAGGAACACGTCTGGCAAAAGTGTATTGACACAACGTTGCGAACAACTTTCTCTATCGTAGCTTGCCATTCTGCCGTGTCTGCTGTAACAGCTGCGAGGGGTAGCTGCCGGGTATCCTCTCCATCGCTCTCCATGCCGTAGAGGCTGTCGTTCGGGGTTTGTCCATCTTCAACCAGGTCAGAAATGGCTGGTTTAAAGAGCTTCGTCGGACGGTCTAGAGCCTTGACAGGACTACTCTTCCTTTTATGTCGGAGGTCACCGTTGCGTTCCATGCTATTGAAACTTGACATAAGCCTATATCTTGCTAGCAGCTGGAGTGACGAAGCTGTAGGTAAGAAGCTTCTTTTATAGTCGAGGGGGCAGCGTGTTGGAGTAGATTGTACGCGCAAGCTTGTGACTCTTCTGGCTGCTCCTATGCCGCTGACTCGCAGGGCTACATGCATTCAGCTTGCATTCAATTCGGAGTAAAAATGTACGCAATCTTTCAGCCCCAGCGCTCCCTCGAGCTAATCTCCGCCTGGCTGGCTTAGTCATGATATCTTGAAACACCCCTGTCAAGTATTTAGCATTCCTCGTTCATTCAATCGCTGTTGATATGAGTACCTCCTGACAACAATTGCTGTCCAGAATCATTGGTCACAAGAAATCAAAAGCCATGACTGCCATCGGAAATGGCAACTCCTACACTTGATAAGTTTCTTTTCGAAATCACCAGGATACTACGTGAAAAGAACGGTGCACAGCTGCAGGATTTTCTGATTATTGAACCTCCTCTGCCTCCACTATATGAATCCATCAGGACTGAAGTTAGGCGATCATTTCATGCTGGGGGTAAACAAGATGCATTAGAAGCAAAGTGTCAGACCGTTTTACCATCCGAAGATGACGAAGATGCCGCTTCTTGGTCGTCTTTTGTCATCTTTCTGGTCAAATACTTTTCCTTTTTGAGAGATGTCGACGTTACAAACCAGGTGGAAACCTATGATTTGCTGAAAGCTTTGCTTAAGTTAGTATTGTAGGCTAACGAACTTTCCAGTCACCACTCTACTGATGCTGTGCTAGTCAATGTGTCCTTGCCCTGAGTGGATCAGACGGGCTTATGATACTACCTACGGTAGTTGCTTTGTCGAAGTCACTAGCAGCTCTCGCCATTGGTCTTGATAAAAGACCCGAACTTATTGCTCATCTAACTAAGAGGGGAGCGAGTGCTGGCGGTGACAGCGAAACTGGTGAAAGGATAACCTTGGTGGAAAACTCTGCTAACGTGATACGAGAAGCGTTTAAGAAGTGCCTGAGCGAGAGAAGTGGTAATGCTTCGGGGCTGGACAGCAATGGGAAGCCTGAAGGACGTCGGATTGGAATATATCTAACCGCCAATCTGTGCTTGAAGCTATTCTTCCACTGCAAGAAGCTTCGCAGCGCTGAACAGGTATTTAGCAATATACACCAACAATCACCACCACTCGCCCTTTTCCCAGCCTCTCAGCGCGTAACATTTCTGTATTACCTTGGCCGGTACCATTTCGCTAATAATCACTTCTTCCGCGCTCAGCTGGCGCTGCAAGCCGCCTACAATAAATGTCATCGTCGTTGCGCGAAGCAAAGGTGTCTCATATTAATTTTTCTCATCACGTCAAATATCATTCTCGGTCGGTTTCCATCGAGAAAGCTCTTAGAACGCACAGAAGCCCAAGACCTGGGGAAAAAGTTTCTTCCAGTATGCGATTCTATCAAAAAGGGAGACCTGGTTACCTTCAAGAGTCTTCTAAGCCTCGACAACGAAAGCGCGGGGTGGTTTCTGAGCAAACGCATCTTGCTTCAACTTTCAAATCGCTGTGAGGTTTTGGTTTGGCGTTCACTGGCCCGTAGAATCTTTATACTATCCGGAACCCAGGGAGATGCAACGAGCAAGAGAGCGCCAACACTGGATCTTCTGGATATGCTTACCTTGGCCATTTACTTTGAGAAGCAGATCCTCGGACTCAGTAGCAGCAGTGCGGATTCAAATAGCCACTCGAATCAGCGGGCCCATACTAATTCCATCTTTCTAGTGCAGCCTTCATCGAAAAGCATTGATACAATGAACGGCGAACTGGACGAACGTAACGGTTATGTCGACCCCGACCTTAAAGATGTGGTAGAGCCATCCGGCCCGGACCTACCCACGATGGAAGTCATTGAGTCAATTGTCGCTTCGCTTATCGAGCAAGACCTTCTTCACGGGTTTATCAGCCACAAATCACAGAAATTTGCCATTACGGGGTCCAAAACGACAGGGGCCTTGCAGGCGGGGTTCCCGAATATTTGGGAAACAATCAGTGGCAAAGCAGATAATGAGGTTCCCGGATGGGTCATGCAGGAAGAGAAGTCCAAGGGAGGAGGGTTGGGCGGAAACTTCGGGTCAGGCAGGGTTGTAAACTTGACTGGTGCAAGACCGGTGGGGGCTGGGCCTGCTTGAAGTTTTCAAGAATTCCTTTCTTGTTACGGGAGATGTCTCACTGTAGGGTTAGAAACCGAGGACTCTCCGTCATGGCTTCTAATGTAGGAAACTTTTGAAGGATGCATTATCCAGGTGAAAGAAGTCCAATTGGAAAAGCTGGGCTGAAGACGCCTGAATGGAAGAATACAGCGAGAAAGAGTGAGTGAGAGCAATGCAGGAACCCAACAAGGCCATAAGAGGTCGCGAAAGCAGTGAATAGGCATATTCGATGCGGTGCTGCACACTAGACCCGATCTAGTTAGATAAGTCCATCGATTGAAATCGACTCTGCCGGAATTTCACATGCCAACACGTCAATCTCTTCGTGACAACCTAAGCTCCCAAAGTCTCTCTTCATAAAATACTTTGAACATCACTGAACGCTCATCCAGTCTCAATGGCCTCAATGGAGTTCCACCCTGTCTTGTGGGTGTATTCCTTGATCCAATGGTTTCTTGACAAGCTTCTCTCGCCCACGCCTCCACCACCCAATGCAACCCTCACTAGACCTCGAATTGCCATCATTGGGGCCGGATTGACCGGTGTCTCGTCTGCTTCTCATTGTGTCGGTCATGGCTTCGATGTCACAATCTTTGAAGCTGGCGACGAGAACAGTCTCGGAGGTATATGGAGTGTGAGTCTACGATTTCTCCCCAACGTGCACATAGCTGACCTTGTCTTTAGAAAGTCAACAATACTTCTGGTCTTCAGATCCATAGTATCATGTATCGATTCCATCCTTCAGTCAAATGGACGAAAGGATATCCAGACCGTCAACAGATTGTGTCTCAGATAACCCAGCTATGGAAGAAATATGGCTTGCAAGAACGAACCAAGTTCAATACACGCGTTACTTCGGTCACCAAAGACAAGCAGGGGTGCTGGATCATCAATGATCCTTCAAACGGTCGGTTCGATGGCGTGATGGCTGCAGTTGGAAGCTGCGGAGATGTAAGCGGTGTTCGTCGCTATCCAAGCGGGATAATGCTAATCTAAGAACAGCCCAAAATGCCCCACATACCCAACCAAGAGGCCTTCAAAGGCGAAATCTTCCATTCATCTAGGCTCGACGGCAAGACAGCATCAGGAAAGAAGGTCCTCATTATAGGTGGGGGTGCCTCAGCGGTGGAGGCCCTTGAGTTTGTCGTCAATACCGACGCGGCCAAAACCGCCGTTCTCGCGCGATCAGACAAATGGATTATACCACGAAACGCTTTCGTAGATATCCTCCTCGCATTCAATATACTTGGCCAAGAAACTATAATTTCCTGGATTCCTGAATCGCTTCTCCGAGTTTTCTTCTATCGCGATCTCAAAGACCTGGCTCCCGCATCTGGTGGGCTTTTTACCGGGACCCCAATGGTGAATTCAGATATCTTCCATCAGATTCGACAAAACAAAGCAGAATGGCTACGTGGTGATATAATCCGCTTCACCGAGGACGGTATCCTTTTCAACCATCGCGCGAAAGGCGTTCCTCAGGGTGGGCCGGGGCGAGAGGAAGAGATCAAGGGTGACATGGTTATCATGGCTACAGGTTATCAACGACCAAGCCTCAACTTCCTCCCAGAGGAAGTATTCTCCCCACCTTACCAACCGCCTAACTGGTACTTACAAGTAAGTCTCTCTAGGTGGGACCGCAGGCTCATGCGGCTTGAGAATAGTAAGATAACAAGGCTAATTGCATGATAGGTCTTTCCACCTGAAAATCTATCAATCTGCTGCAACAATTGCACATGTAAGCTCCCTCATCAGCCCTAACATCCAAACCCCCAATTAAACCCCTTCAGATATCAATGCCATCGGCACTGTCGGCAACTACCACATCGGCATCTACACCCGCCTCCTCCTCATGTTCCTCGTCGACCCCCTCACACGCCCCAGCGAATTCTGGATGAAGAAATGGATTGACATGACCACTTTCCTCAAATCCCACGCCCCCACCGGCGCCTTTGATTTCTTCACCTACTCCGAGCTTATCTATTGGTTCGTGTTTTGCGTTGTGATCAACCCGTTTCGCTGGAAGTGGGCGGTGTTTGTGTTTTTCGGGGTGGGAAACGCGCTGCCGTTGGGGGTGGTGAGGAGGGAGGATCGGGTCAGAAATGGGTTGGGGATGAAGAGGGGGAGAATTGAGTAGGTGGGGGTGGGGGCCAGGTTAGGTGGAGGCGAGTGATCTTGCCATGATCAACGAAGCGATGGAATTGGTAAGTATTCTCATGATAAAAGTCTTTTAGCGAATATACCTATTCGGACCGAGCGACGGATGAGTAAATCGGGCTACAAGCCGACCATTCCTTTTCAATTCCTTCAAAAACAAAGTACTACCTACTTCATGGATAGACTATTCTGAACATAAGCAAGCATATACCCATTCAGATTCCACAATCCAATCCAGTTTCTATGAGAATACATATCTACAGTACATCCCAATTATACACTCCCTCCATAATCACAACCCCTGACTTCTACCCGAAACTACCCCATCTATCATCACCCCCCCTTTACATATGTAACAGCCTTCATAAACCCCCAAAACCCCCCTTCGGCACCAACGCTTCCCTCTTGCAGCAGCTCGCCTAAACTCCGGCTTTGTAGCCCGCAAAGCTATGGTCCTAAGCGGCATGGGGAGGGAGATCCGGCGATACATAGCTGGCAAGGACTCTAGGAATATGCCATAGGTACATATCTGAATATTTATATTACGGGCTAGTAGTAGCAAAGCTTTTTTAAGCCTAGTTGTATGTTTTTTGCCGTGTGGGACTACCGGATTTAGGAGCTTCTGGGCGAGGGTTTCATTTGCGGTAGGTGGGGTGGTTCCGGCAGGATCCCCGTTCTTCGGACTCTTTGCCAGCATAACCTAATACTAGACCCCGTTCTAGCCGATGCATCGCTAAGGTAGAGATACTGGGGCCGTTTCTACCTAGGGGCGAGGATCCTGTTATGGTTATTTAGGTTCAAGGTTTGGGGGGGGGGGGAAGTTGGCCCGCTGGAGGGACTGCTTGAGGCGCTGGAGGAAGAACGCCTCCCACTATGCCTTTTGGGGGGCCGAGGAGGTATGTAGTTTAAAGTAGGTGGGGGTTTGGATGGGTGGTGATAGGGTGGTGGTGTTCGGTACTGGGCTGTGGGAGGAGAAGGGGGAGTGGGAGGGGGAAGGGGAGGATGGTGGTTAGGGTTGAGAAGAGGGGGAGGGGGAGCAGTGTGATGGGTATACATCGTTGGAGGCCTTGAAGGCGGCGGTGTGATGGTGACGGGGTTGGTTGGTCGGTCAGAGGATTGTGCGAAACGAAAATCGAGGTATTGGTTAGGTCAGAGGTTTTCCCTTCTGTATGGAGGCTGAGCAGGGGGGAAATTTTAATTTTGATTTTTTATTTCTTCATTTTAACGTGCTTATGCAGCCAAAGGCTATGAAGCACAGCATACTATCTACGCATATGGATACACATAGAGTCGTACTGACGATGTATGTAGTATGGAAAAAGCTCTCTGCGTGAAACAGGCTCTTGGAGCTAAAAAACCACACTGTTGTTTATTCTAGTAGTCGCTGTAACCTGAATCCACTTTCCACACCCAGTCAGATGAGCTCAAGGAAATCCTGCTGCAAGCAGCCGACTCAAAATCCTAGACAGTATATCCCGTAGACCAGTTGTACATTGTGCAATCACACCGATAGAATGGGCGACGAAGAGCTATGCCCGGCAGGAGGAAAAGAAAACTTAAGAAATCACAGCCTCTACGAGCTGCCAAGAAAGTCCACCGAAAACGGGCAGGCAACAACATGCTCGAACCCACCCGGCATGATTATCTGGCTTGTAAAATTCTTTGACAATCCCTAGCTGTCTGGCCATGGCGTACTTTCGATGGAGCATGAAGGGGCGGACAAAAACCATGGGTGATTTGATAAGATGCAGTGCGCTATAGAATAACTTTCGGTGCGACAACAGGAATTTACAGAAGTGGAAGACAGTTTCCGATGTGGTAGCACATGATATGTTTTATGATGGTTTGGAAAAGGGAAACCTTCAACGAAAACGACAACTGAAACAGCGGGATGATATCTTGCGAAGAAGACATCGACAAAAAATTTCAAAGACGACTTAGGCCTTTTGCAAGAATCTCTGCACAGTCGTGCCGATAATTTGGCCCAAAGCCTTGATCTGAGGCGCAGGAAGCGATTAGCGATTGTGCAAGGAGACTAAAACTTACCTTAGGGATTAAAACTTACCTTAGGCATTCGCATAATCGAGAAATGATCCCCATCAACAATCTCGCATTCTATACCCGGAATCAGCTTCTCCCACCCATTGCCCCCAAAATCCTTCCTCGGCTCCATTATCCAATCCTGCGCCTTATTCTCCACTCGCTCCTTTTTCCCCGTTAAGCTCATCCGCTTCTGCTCGGGGACAGACTCCCACACCCCGTTACGAGCCCATATGGCTACACATGGCGGAGAAGTTTTTAATGGTCCCAGAAGCAAAGGATGGTATTTCTTCAACGCTTCCAGACTTGCGACGAAATGTTGGCGGACATTGGCTGGCACGCCGGGCCCCTTCCTCTTGATGCTGTCGAATGTCCCGATTTGCTCGAGAAGATCCACGGTTTCTAACGGCAATGGCGGCATTGTTTCCGGGCACGGCGCGTCAATGAGGATCAGGCCTGCGACTTTAGTGCCCGTCAAGAGGAGGTGCTTGGCTATGTCATACGCATAGGTACCACCAATCGACCACCCACCTAGAAGATAGGGGCCTTCAGGTTGGTGTTTCAGAATTTCGAAGAAGTATGATTGGGCCACGGCCTCTAGGGGAATATTGAAATCCAATGGATTGCCGAGGAAAGGGCTATTGAGAGCGATCACGGCGACCTCGACGCCGAGGTTTGGGATATTAACATAGGAGCTTGCAGACCCTGAGCCGTCAGGGAAGAGGAACAAAATCGGTCTTCCCGGCTTCAATTGTCCTTGAAGGAGCACGGAGGTACACTCTGGGGCAGAGGACTGGGCATTCAGAGGCTTAGCTGGTTTCACCGTGGTTTGAGACGGTCTACTAAACGAAGCCTGGATGTCGGCAAAAGTAGGGTGGTCATGAAAGAATGTTGATGGTAAATTTTGGCCAAATTTTGATTTCAGGGTGTTGAGGATGGATAGGCTGAGTAGCGAGTCCACACCTAGATCTGCAAATTCAACGCCTGGTTCGATCTCGGAGACTGCTATCTCAAGCTCGGATGCGATGACATTTCTGAAGACTGTTGCCACATCCTCAGGTTCAGACGGGCTTGTAGCGATGGTAGTTGGTTGGGATGAACTCGTTTGTGATTTCTCGTCGCTAGATACGCTACAGCTCTCAATTAAGCTAACAGCTGGCCTCTTACACAAGAAGGCATGTTCAAAGTATTTCCTTAAATCTCCTACCGTTGGGTGGGTCGCAAAGAGAGAGCTTGGAATGTCATACGCCAATTGTTTTCGAAGTGTATCAAGAATTGACATTGTCAGTAGCGAATCAACTCCCAAGTCGGCCAGATCCGCACTCTCCATCAACTCACTTGGATCAACGCCAATCTCGCCTGCGATACAAGAAATGATGTGAGAAAATGAGATGTCGTCTCGGACTGAAGGACTAGTCTCGGTTTTTAGCGGTGCTGACACGATGATGCTCGGAGGCGTTAATTTGTTGACAAATGGTACAACCACATCTCCGGGAAGGAGGGTATAAAGTACTTTCTTCTTGATAGACTGGAACAGAATACCGTTAAAAAGAGCAATCACTTCGTCATCTTCTAGGACATAGACATTACCAGACATAACCCCTCGAGGACCTGCCGGCTGCATACGTACGTAGGTCTGATAGCATTTGTCTTGAGCGAGTGGTTTCACGAACCGCATACTGTCCCAGCCATGAGAGATGTAGACTACATCTTCAGGCATTCGACAATTACCATTGAGGACGAAGCCAGAAAGATGCGCAAGGCTATCAATCCAATAGGGATTATACGTAAACTGTCCATCTTCTGTCCTTGTCTGGAAACGTATTCTAGCAGTAGCCTCGAGCATCTCGCTGTCCATAAAAGCTTCTTCGATCCCCTGGTATTTTCTATCGTATTTTACCAGAGTAGAAAAGAGTTGATAGACAATGTCTCTTAAGATTCTGTGAATCTTGCCAGCGTTGTCAGGTAACATCAGGCTTTTGATCCTGGATTGAATGAGATACGCTGACATGGCCCACTGTGACATCCATTCTTTTCCATCTCCATAAATAACCGAGCAGGTAGCGTGATCTGTCACCTCGGTACCCATTTGAGAGCTCAAGCCGATTTTGACGGTAGGACACCCTTTATCTCTGACGGCTTTTAATCTCACTAGCTGCTTTGCGCCACTATTATTGAGGAGTAATGGTTTGAAGACTTTCATTCCAGAAACGTCCATTGCTGGGATTTGTGTACTGTGCTCAGTATGGGTCCATATGTAAGAGGCTGCAGTCAGTGCCATATCGGCATATATAGAGCTTGGGCACAAGCCGCAATTGTTGACCATGTGTCCGAGGATTGCCCCGCGCAGCTTCTCCTCTTCCAAGTCCGACATAAAACTGACGGATGCACGCTCCTTAGAAAAGTCTTCGCTTTCGATACTGTGCAGCGTTGAAGTCGAGAAAGGTGGAGCTGATTGAGGGGCCTGTGTAGTAGGGGAAGAGACCCCTTTTTGGATTGACCAATCACCTTGATACTGTAACCAGTAGCTTTTGAGATCAAAGGCATAGGAGGGCAGCTCTAGTAAGCTAAGGGCATCCTCATATTCTCGGCTGTGTTCGCTCCAATCGACATTAACACCATAATCATAACCTTTCGCGACGTTTTTGGACAAAGTTGGCCAGTTCTCTTCCCTTCGACTCAGCGAATGGAGAGTGCGCTCGGATGACAGACCCAGAATAGTCTGGACCATGGTACTGCACGAAGGTTCAGGACCAATTTCAACCCATATGGTTCTTTCGTTGATCACTTTAATAGTCTGAGACTCCTCTACAGCTTTCACAAAACTCACAGGGTTCCGTGCTTGCTGCGCCAAGTATTGAGCACCAAACACTCCTAGTTCCTGGACAACTGTTCCCATGGCAGTTGATATAACGGGAATTGTAGGAGCGCCGTAATGAACTCGTTGGGCTGTAGCCTCAAAACTTTGGAGGATCGGATCGATTTGAGCCGAATGAAATGCGTAGGGTGTGCATAACAGGGTGGATTTGACGCCATTCTCTTTGAGATGTTGACTCAATGCCTTGATGTCCTTGAAAATTCCACCAACAACGGTCTGATTTGGCGAATTGAAACATGCAATCTCGCATGAACTAAAGGGAAGCTCTGAGAATACCTGGTAGAGCGACTCGGAAGACAAACTCACTGCCAGCATAGCATGAGTCCCAATTGTGCACTTTTCTTCCAGCAGGAGGGCTCGTTCACCGACGAGAAAAAGCATGTCTGTAACGCTGAGTACCCCTGCAACTACTAAGGCCGAATACTCGCCCAGGCTATGACCGACAACAGCATCCGGCCGGAAACCCCATGACTGCCACAGAGTAGCCAAAGCTACTTCCAGTGCAATTAATGCCAGCTGAGAACGAATTGGAGAACATGCTGTGACATCAAGATCGCTTTTAGTAATCAGGTCAAGGAAAGAAGGAAAACCAAGTTTTCTGCAGATTGAATCAAACATAGCCAGAGAATCGCGAAATACTCGGCAAGTTCGGAAAAGCTGTAGACCCATGCCTAAATATTGTGAAGCTTGACCCGTGAAAACGAATACGACCGGTGGGGCTTTGTTGATCCGTTTCGGTTCATCTGTGTTCACAAGGTCTTTCTTGAAAAGTTGAATAACCTCAGAGATACTAGTAGCAGCATGGGCTTTTCGGAAAACATGATGCATGCGTCTAGCTGTGGTAGTGTAGGAAAGATCCGAAAGCTTTATCTGCGGGTTCTTTATCAGGTAGCTTACCAACTGCTGAATGTTTTGCCTGAAGGAATTGGGCGTTCTCGCAGAGACCGCAACCGCATACGAAGTACGAAGATCTTGTCCGATAGTATGCCGCTCCGGTGGGGCTTCTAATATTAAGCTCGTGTTTCCTCCTGTTGCATTGAAGTTATTCACCACTATTCTCTTCTTGCCATCACCATCAGGATTAGCGGTGAAAGGTTTCCGGACCTTAGAGATCTCAATGTTATGCGATGACAGTGGGGGCAAATTGTTGTTTATAGAGCTCTTGATGCCCACATGTGGAGGGATGATATTCGTGCGGAACATCATCGAAGCCTTGATCACCGAAGCTACGCCGGAAGCAGCTTCACTATGCCCAAGATTTGGTTTGATTGTCCCGATATAAAGCTGGTGGTCTCTCTTTCGATTCCCAGCGAAGACATTCATGACCGATAGACATTCGGTGACATCTCCCGCTTGAGTCCCTGTACCATGCATCTCTACGTAGTCAATATCTCCCGGCGTGAGGGACGCCTCTTCGAGAACTTGCCGCAACAATTTCTGTTGGGTTTCTGCATGGGGGTGTGTTATTGATGTTGCGTTGGCTGAGTGGTTGGTTGCAATGCTTTTGATGACGGCTTGTACGTTGTCTCGATCTGCAATAGCATCTTCAAGACGCTTGAGAACTATGGTACCAACTCCATCAGCACGGCAATAACCGTCGGCGTTTTCGTCCCAAGTTTTGCATGACCCAGTAGGTGAAAGAAAGCCTCCTCGACTTAGTCCGGCGAAAAGATCCGAGGCTGTCATGATGTTGGCACCTCCTGCAAGGGCGGTATCACACTGTCGTGAAATCAAGGCAGAACATGCTAAATGAATCGCAGCTGAACTACCAGAGCAGGCCGTGTCGAGGCTGAAACTCGGGCCCTCCCATCCAAAGTGGTAGTTGATACGTCCCGGCCCAAACGCGCGAATACCGCCCGTGATATGAAAGGTGTCAATATCTTGCGAGGCGTTTACTTCACGCCAGTCATCACTACTCTGACCGAAGTAAGTACCTATCTTGGAATGATGAGTGGCAGGGGTGCGGTCAAAACTATAACCTGACATCTCCAACGCCTCATATGCCGTCATCAACAAAAGTCGATGGATTGGATCGGTTTGCGCAGCTTCGCGAGGAGACATGTTGAACAAACGCGCATCAAATTGATCTGGATGATCTAGAAAGCATCCATATGGAGTCATTGTAGTGTTCCTTTTCTGTCCGCTTGGATCACAATGAGTTTTGACGTCAAATCGATCAGCTGGCACCTGGAGAATTATCCCTCAGGCTAGACTTCTTCAAATGAAGTGGACAGGTCATACCTCTTTGTGTAAATCAAGCCCATTCTCTAGGACCTGCCAGAATTCATTAAGGCTTTCAGCCCCCGGAAACCTTCCCGACAAGCCAACAATCGCGATATCTTCGGATGCACGTCGATGCTCGAGCAGATGGAAGACCTGATCATTCGAAGTAGTTCCAGCGATATTCCGTACCAGGATAGGTCTCAAGGCTCTTTCAACAGAGCTGATTGCGTTCGTCGGTCCTATGGCCGAAAGTGTGACATCCATATCTTTTGAAAACGATGTCAAGTTCGCAAGTATCAAAGACCAATCAATTGGAAGCTGGAGAATATCGTCCAAGGCCCTGCACAGTACCTCTCGTATCCCACCATTGCCGCTAATTACCTGTCTGGAGCTGGTGGAAATGATGGGTACAATGGATGCCACATGTCTGTCCAATATGGGTGATGTCCCAATGATCTCATCGATGTTACATTCGTCAAGATGGCTAGCATGATAAGCGGCTGTAAGAGGAAGTGGGTACCTCCGAGCATGCAGTAGTCTAGCCGACGTTTCGAACAAGTGCTGTAGTGTTGAAGGTGGACCACTGACAGTAATGGAGGACGCTCCAGCCACACTGATATATGCATGCCTATGTAAAGGTATTTTCTAGTCTCGGGTCAGCCACTGGTCGTGCAGGGAAATTAGCGTGGGTGCGCACGTGAGATTCGTGAAGCTGCTGGAGTTCGGCCCTCAATTCGTCCAAGGGAACGCCAGACACTATGGAAGCCCAGCTACCTAAGACTTGTTCCAGGTTTTGGGCTCGGCGGGATACACCGAGGCCAAGTCTTAATGATATACGTATGATTTCTGGTGCCAACTTGAGCAACTCCGTAACTCCGTTAGCGAAAGCTGCCGCAATCGCTGGCAGTACTCCGGTGCAAAGACCAAGTAAAACTTTGGGGGTCGAGCCATCGAGTATCTCATGGTCTTGATCGGCTTGACTGAACGCTTGTTAACGTCTCAGTTCTAATATAGGCCCTCAAAGCTCGCAACTTACACCAAAAGCCATCCAAGTTGTACCACTGATAATAGTACTGTTGTCACTGCACTATGTCCGTGACTGCCATGGGAGTGGGATTCGCTTAGATCTAGTAGAGTTCTAAATGAGAAGTAGAGCCTTTCTGGTGGAGCAAGACTGGCCACGGCTGATTGCAGAACGTCTGTACTTGACTGAAGTAGAAGTGATAGAAAGATTGACCGTTTTGACAATCGATAGAGTTCCTGAAGCGAAGCATGAATATCAACGACCTGATCTCCAAAGAGATACACGTTCGTCTTTGAAGCCATCACCCGTCAATCACAAACACTGATGACTGTTGGCAAGTTGAGCGGTGGATTACAAGTTAAAAAGGAAAGCCAATTTCTGGCAACCTATAGCTCTTTCTACTGCCGAGCCTGCTTCCTTCTTCAAGCGAAATTTCAGGCGTCAACCCATCATCATGCCTAGTAGTACGTCGGACATGAAGTTCCTTATTTGCTTCGTCATAGCGGCGGCTATGCACATGTCAACAATAGCACGGAGAACAGCCCCCACTGAGCTGAATTAATCCTGTAGAAATGAGTTGGCAGTACGCGAAGGATGGTTGAAATCTTGAGGATCCTCTGGTCGAGTGACTCGCCATGTTGTTGAACGGAAATCTCCGTCTGCAGAATATCTATTCCGTACAATGCAGCCCTTTTCAATTCGATCGAAGTAGCTTTAGGCGATAGCGGTATAGAAAGCGATTCATTGCCTGCATTGGAAGCAGTGAGGGTTGGATTTTCAAGGATAAAGCAGATCTAACAGCCTCATGCCCTGGGGGCGGCCCCAACTAAACGAAGCGGAGTACCCCAATCCTCGAGACCCGTATTTCAGGAGCATAGCGACTAGCATTGTTTCTGGAAGCTGCAGAAAAGGATAAGCTTTCCATGCGGTGTTTCACAAGCATTCAGCTATCGAGTCTCGCGATGGAAGATTGCTGTTGGAGATCTGGGTGATTGCGCATGCAAGCCCCTTAGCAGGCGACAGCCGGACAATCCTCGCGATGGCATTTGCTGAAGCCTCGGATAGAGATTTAGATGTCCGCTTGTAGGACAGAACTCTGTCGTGGTCCTATTAGCGTATGCAGAAAGGTTTCGAATCCTTGGCATTCATTTTCGCGCTGCCCCACGGTGATCCGATTGTATGAGGAATTCGAAAATCAACCCCACCGCCCCCCCAATTGCCCAAAATTGAAGCTATTCAGACATCTTTGTTTGTTGACGTTCCTGACGTTCTTGGCACCGTTTTATTCGAAATGCCTCAACGCCGGAGTCAAAATCTACCTCTAGATGACCCCCTCACCCCCTCTAGAGCATCCGAAAGACTCTATTAGAACTGAGTCGTTAAACAGAGTCAAATTCCTGATTTCCTACCTCCAATTCTCGTTCCAAAGCTCTGATATCTGCCTCAAAAATGTAGCCTGAATGCTTGAAGTGCTGCCTCGGAAATCTATCGCATCTGCTTCGTTCGACAGCGTAATGAAGAAAGTCACCAAAGGTGCCTTCAAAATGGGGCCATATCTCGTCAAAATGCCTACGAACCCAGGCCTTTAATACGCTGAAGGTGAGTTCTATGGGGTTGTAATCCGGCGAGTAGGGAGGCAAATATCGCACCTGACATTCATATCAGTGGTAGATCGTCAATTCAACGAGGCAAATAGCTTACCTGACATCCGTGTGAGGTGATGAGCTCTTCAATTCGACTATTGCAATGAACACTCGCGTTATTCATGATGATCACACTTCTTGGAGTCGGAAAGAAACTGCATAGAGGTAGCAGTTCATCTGCTAGCCATCGAAAGAAAGCCTCGCCGTTGAACCAACCCTCGCGAATACCGGTGCAGGATAGATATTCGTCTTTCGTATAGGCCGGAAGAACACTTCAGCAATGCTCTCTCGTTCTAGAGACTTGATAGCGAGCTGGTTGACCAACAGGAGCATAGGCTTGATGACGCCAGCCTGTGATCTCATTGAATAAGGACTCATCCACGAACACGAGCTGTTCAGCCGTCAAACGAAGCATGTCTGCTACTCAATTCAAACGAAGCTCATCGTTTTGCCTGACTTCTACACGCTGTCCTTTTTTGATACTTCAGCCTCTCCTCTTCAGGATTCTTGATATCGTGGATTGATGCACGTTAATGCCTCACTCCTTTCATATGTACCAGACCATCTCTTTCTGCATGGCTCACGACTGATCTTCGAGGTAGGCTATGAGGCCATTTTCAGCGATCTTGAAGATCTTTCGAGAAGCGCCTTTGGGTCGGAATTGAGGTCTAAAGGGAGAGCCATACATGAAGAGATTCTCCTGAATTCTATAGACGGTATCAAAGTGACAGTGAACCTCTTCGGCGATATCTTTAGGGCACCAGTGGAGTAGCAAAAGACGTAGTATTCTGGAGCGAAGGCTTGCAGGAAGTGGTCCCGGCATAGCTAAATGCGATCAGTAAGCGATGAGGTCTGAATAGCTTCAATATCAGCTTTTTGAATGCGATAATAGGTGGTTGGGTTGAATTTTCGAATTCCTCATATAAAGGATCACCGTGGGGCAGCGCAAAAATGAATGCCAAGGATTCGAAACCTTTCTGCATACGCTAATATAATCTTGAGACATGCAAGTGATATAGAAGTTGGCATGATCGTCGTGTGTTGGCCCTCAGCCACTACCGAAGTCAACTTGAACGGCGCAATTTTCGTGCACCCAGATTAGATTGATTTTCGCAGAGCGCATTTGGACAGGAGGAATGTTGGGAAGCTAGTTAAGGCAATCCTTCAGTTGGAAATGTTTGTAGGCAGGCTGAGTTTTCGACTCCCTACGTAGTACATCCGTAGTTCCTATCATAGCCAATACACATACATTCTCTGTTTGCACCTCATATATCAAAAGAATAAGCCCAGAAAGGTCCATGAGCCAGCTTCAGAAGATGGTATAAAAAGCCAGCAAAGACCCGGATTATTATTCTCAGATTTTAATCTTGATGGAGAATTGTCGTATTGTTGAAGGAAGCAATGTTTGAAAATTTCTCGTGACTTTCAAGGCAGGCTGACTGTCAGAATCAATGGCTGTCTCACCGTTAGCCTCCTGGCTTTTATGGTTCTGCTTTATCTCTTCTGATCCCTTTATGGGACTTAGCATATCTCTGAATGAACGTACGTTCTACAGATTTCGAGAATATCGGTTGTCCATTCAGACTTTTGTGCTGATTGGTAAGTGAGGGACATGCCACCACAAGTAGATGTGGGTTTTTGGAGGCATAAGCATAAAAGAATTACTTAAAGAGCCGTTTCGTACCATGATTCCCTACAGTAGTCAAACATGGATGGTGTTTTTCCAGCGCATTGATAATTATTCAGATATGTCGAAGGATCTAGGTATCTATGAAGCGGAAATTGTTTGGTCACACAGCAGGGACACTTATGAGATCTTGCAAGAACAGGAACCAGGTGCAAAAATTGCCATCCACGAATTCGTACTGCCTGACAGCCCCGAGATCCGGTTGACAGAAACGATGGACATGTAAGTACATAATACTCCTCTACCTAGTCGCAAAAGATTGACAGTCATACTAGGTTTTGTACAGTGACCTCGACATCATCCAAATTGTTCACTTCAACGGCCACGAGCGCTCAACGAAGGGTTTGCAGCGCTTTCTCGAGACCGCCGATCAGCGCTTCAGTCGGGGAGCTCGATGAGGAGCGTCGAGGCCTCATGGTCGCCCTTATGCTGCTTGGTTCACTCGTGGCACAGCAATCTGGCACGGGCAAGAATCGTGCTCTAGTATCGAGACTGCGTGAAGGCTATGTCGAAGGCGGTATCATAGACATGGGAAGTCCTTTTCTTCTGATATCGAGGCTTCTTAGACGCCGAAAGTAGCTGGATCTATGACAGCAGGGCAAAGTACTGCCTCAAAACATCTCGCCCCATCATTCTCCCATCCTTTCACCACCTTCTACGAATAATTCTCCCCAGATCCACTCTCCGCTCTTTCTTCTAGCTCAACTTCCAAACTACACCCACCATCCCATCCTCGTACCCGCGAAAGCAGCAACCCAAGTCATACAAAGATGAACAAATATTCTATTCAAAAAAGACTATTCTGAATATCGCCACCTGTACAAGCCATTCATCGTACGCTCTCAATGCTCATGTCAATGATTGCTTTCAGTCTTGGATCTAGGTACCAAGGTGTATTTCATATGCGAGGGTGGTTGGTTGGGGGGATAGCGCCTATGGACAATGGACACGGGGTATGCGATGTACCATAGCAGTACTAGAAAGTCTAGGCTAGGTTTTTGTAAGGGTTTATGTAAAAGTTGCAATAGTTTGGTATGATACGAGGTTGATGCGCAAGTCATGTCGAGAATGACTCACTCGTCTTGGTTGTTCAGCCGCAGCACCTAATTCATACTTTAACTGCAAAGTTTACCTCGGGCAGATGGAGTTCTATTCAGTCTTACTTCCAGTTCTACTTATATACAATATCACGCTCTCACGTTCCAATTTACAAAATTCAGCCATCCTGTTCTCACTTCTTTCCTTACCCCTCTATTTCGCTGTCCCTTCATCTCGTCCCAAACGATGGATCTTACCACCATAGACGGTATGCAGCGATACCTCTCCTACACATCATCCGAGTCAGTCGCCTCCGTGGAAAAGCTCGTCGGTGGCACCGCAAACTACATGTACCGCCTTCACCTTCAAGACACCGCAACGACCAAAATCATCAAGCATGCCGAACCACACGTAGCCTCCAATCCAGGTTTCCCATTCGCGGTGGATCGGATGGACTTTGAGAAAGGGGTGCTGAGTAAACTCCCCAACTTGCTGCCGAAAAGTGAAGTTGTAAAGCTGCCAAAGGTGTACGAGTATGATCCAGAAAATCACGTATTACTGATGGAAGATGGAGGAGCGAGGAATCTGAAAAATGCGTATAAAGATGCAGGAGTTGACGTAAAAACAATTGGAAAGGAGACGGGGAAATGGCTGGCGTGCCTGCATCAGAAGACCGTTGATGTCGAGATTGGAGATCATCAAACTGCAAAACATGTCTACCGTTTCTGTTATTCTAGTCTTGCATCTACAGCAAGCCAATACAACCTCGATAGCTCGCTCGGGGAGCGTATCGATGGGGAGTACGGCAAATTGCTACAGAGCGACGACGAATGCGTCTGCCATGGCGATTTCTGGCCCGGTAACATCATTGTCGGTGCGGCCCCAGAGCAGCTAATGGTAGTGGATTGGGAGATGGTGAGAAGAGGCTGTGGGGCGACGGATGTGGGGCAATTTGCCGCCGAATCGTATCTACTCGACCGTTTCCGCGGACAAAGGGGGTTGCTGGCTTCTTTCTTAGCAGGGTATGGAGAAGAGAGGGAAGGATTATCGAAAGCTTGGTTCAAGCGAGTGGCTGTCCATGTGGGTGCTCACCTTGCGTTTTGGCCAAGCCGAGTACCTTGGGGGGATGAGATGCAGACTAGGGAGGTTATACAGTTAGGTAACGAAACCATGAGAAGGGCTGACGGGGAAGATTGGGAATGGTTCATGAAAGAAGGGAATTTGCTGAGGGTATTGGTAGGGGAAGGGCTGAGTGAAGGCTAGCACGTAGGTAAGAAGAAAACTACTTTAAGATAACAAGAAACTCAGCCTTCTCGATGACCGCTGCTGGCATCAGACCTGTCTGGATTGTTCCGCATTTCTGAGCAGTACACCAGGTTTCTGCAACAAGGACATGATTCGAAAGGCGGAGATGGAATCTTTGACAGGTTTGATATAGAATTTAAGCTCGGCGATCGTCGAGCACATTGTTACCCGTTATTAGATGATAGTCTTTGGCTATGCTCGTAAACAATGTGTCGAATACAGCGGTTTCGAGCTGCTATGATTTGACCTTACGCGTTGGGAGTTGACATCTGACCGGACCAGAGACGAAGCAGTTGCACAGGTCGAGGAAGCCAGCCATCGATCGAAGGCAAGGATCGCTTGAACTAATGCAAAGCAATAATGTCTTTCTCTCACAAGCCAAAGCGAGGGTTTGTTCAGAGGCATAATTGATGATCCCCCATCTTTAAAAAGCTACAGGATCTCTTCCTTGACCGGAAGCGGAGATTAGAGACAGGTGCATCCAGTTAGATCCCATCCCCTATCACCGTGCTTTGGCTACATTCCATGCTTCGACAACCTCGAGCACCGATTCTATGTGTGAAATGTCCAAGGACTGCTGCTTCTCGCGCGCTATGGATCTGGCGCTTCCTACGGCGTGTTTGATCTGATGCTATGTCAGCATTTTCCAACGATAAAATATGGTAAACGGCTGCCACAGACCTGGCGTCCGTTCAATGCATTATTCGCTAACGTGTCTATGTCACCCTCGTTGAACTGGGTTTCGATCTTGGTGCCGTCGAGAGCTTTATGGAGAAACATCTTCCAGATCATTCTTCTGGCTTTGGCGTCAAGATCGGGGTAGTGTATGGAGAAATGGATACGACCTGTTTAAAATCGTTGAGATCAGCATTTTGTCCCCTTCCTACAAGGAAAATTCCACTACGGACTTTCGAAGGCCGGGTCACAGTTTCCAATGCGATTAGTCGTGAGGATCAGGATTCCCTGGAAGTACTCGAGCTGCCGTAGAAAAATCGACACAAGAGCATTACGCGTCACATCTTTAGTATCTCGCTCTTGAAGGAACACGTCTGCCTCATCCAACAGAAGTACCGCAGACCATTGGTGAGAGAGCTCTAGGATCAGATTCAATTGCTTGTCGACTTTCTCGACGTCAGTTCCTAGCTCGCCGGCACTGACTGCGTACAATGGCTTTTTGGCGACTTCGGCCACTGCCTCTGCGGTCAAGGTCTTGCCGCAGCCAGGATTACCACTAAGGAGGCCGATAAGACCGAGACCTTTGCCTTGCACTACGTCGTCGTAGCCTGTCTCTGCGGTAGAATGCTGTTTGACGAGAGAATGAATCAAAGTCTTTGGCTTTTCTCCCATCACCAGAGAATTGAAAGGCTCGTCGGTCCAGACGACTTCTTTGAGGCGCGAAATGGCAAAACTGCCTGTACTTGTTTCAGCGATACCAGGAAGCAAAGACAGCAGGGTCGTGATTTACCCCATATCTTGTCACCGAACCCAAAACCACCAATGAAAGGCGAACATATCATTAGCTGTTCATCAGTAAGAGTGCTCCTTTCGATGGAAGAATGCACATTGGTTGTGTATTGCGTGTTCGGATTATTGGCTCGGTATGACGCGGTGTCAACCATTGCACGGCCATGCGTCTGGAATCGATGTTAGAATGTAAGCCACTGTAAAAACCTTGCTGGCTTGGTGTCAAGGTGAACGCCATTTCCGCTACAAATCGTGCTGGAATGTATCGACAAAAGCAGAAGATACCGATTCCATAGCAGACTATAGCTCGCGCTGGACCTGACACTTTTTTGCGTGGCTCCTATGGGTAAAGCTCTGTTCAAGCCTTATACCCAACCCAGCGTCATGCCAAAACTGCTATTTATCTTCGCGCCAATCCTCGTCGTTCTGGATACAAGAAATCTAACTCACGTTAAATTGGAAGCGTTTGACTTCATATCGGTCATTCATTGTCTCCCGCATAGCCGGTCCACAGGTCTCTAAATATGTATTGCGCGTCATACAAACGTACTTCTTACCTCTCTCGATCATCTCTAGTCTTATCTGCGCTGGATTTGATGCTAGTTCTAAGGGATAGACAGCGAGGTCGTGGATTTTCAGAGCTCCTTCAAACTCATCGATTTCCAGATCCTGGAATTTATCAGGTCGATTTGAGATTCCCAGGTTCTTCGTATAGCCGAACTTCAATCCGTCATCTGCGATCATATCACACATGATGTGCCAATACTGCGTGTGATCTTGCCTCGTACGAATCTTCATTCGACGCATCCGCAAGACCTGATGCTGTTCAGTATACTGATGGAAATGGTATAGCATAGTGTTTGGCTTGAACAATGCCCATAGCAGGGGCCAGGTAATCTCGTAGTTGGGCAACATGTTCTCCAGGCTCCTGATTATTTTTCCTTGCTCTTCGTCGACATATCGAAGAGCTGTAGAAATATCGGCTATAAGAGCAGAGTCGGGGTCTTTCGCGTTCTCTTCTTGCAGCAGTCTAGCCTTCAGAGCGTGGCGAGAATGGAAGAACAACGCTGGATCCGCCTTGAGGATATGATTAGATGAGGTCTCGGCGAGAAGAAGATATGAAACTCTTACGAACGGAGGCTCCTTCTTGAGACTTAGACCCTCGACATCTTTGTTGATATCAATCAAGAGGTCCCGCAGCGCATGGCTTTTGATGTCAACTTCTGTATGTGTATGCACGCCTTTATAATTGATAATGCGTCTTTCGACTAGTACTGGCTTCTTCTTATCGAGTTTCTTGTCTGGCTTGCCGGTTTTTACAAGTTTGGTCTCGTAGGTTCGCCTAAGAGCGGATACAGTACAAGAGGTTAAACTAGGGTGGCCAAGAAGGGTAATTTGAGGTATATGGAGTATGGACTGTTGACTTACAGATCAAATCTAGAGCAGATTAGCAAGTTGATGATGGATCATGAGTGTATGAGACCATGATGACCATGTGGTTTAACTTACACCTCGGCGTAGCGCAAGATTCGATTGGGCTTGAGCTCTTCCTTAGCATCCTGACTTCCGACCGTCGCGCCATTGACATGACTTGCAGTCTTCACGTTCGCGATGTCCATATCAGGTTTTGGCGGATTGTTGTCGATAGAAGATACATCCTTGGTTGGCATCGTGCTCAAATCCCGAGAATCGTGATGTTACCTTAAAAGTGACAGGAAGCGTGAAATACAAAGGACATAAGCCCGGCTGGTGGAGCCTAATGTCGTGGAATATAGAACGATTTATATACACGGAGGTACAACAAGAAGCTATGAGACGCCAGCTGAAAGACGCATGCCCCATGCGTCGGCTGATTGCGGTACGCCTTAATCTCTACTGTACTAAAAATATCCCGCCCAAGGCTTAGGGCGCTATCCCCATATCTACGGACAAAGACATCCTACACCATATCATCGTGCTTTTCGTCCTATGCTCAACTTCAGGCCTGATTGTTCACCCTAATAATCCTATACAGTATTCGGACAAAGAGCACTACGCTCATAGCTTTGGAAGAAATGGCGACCCAATGTACTTCACGAGGGTTTACGGATGCTTTCCACCAGTACATTCGCAATCTCCCAGAGAAGAAGAACAAGAAATCAGTGTTGTCTCGCCTCGATTTGAACAATCCTCCGACGCCAGAAAGTATCCAAGAATCGATGAGTCAAATGGAGGTCAGAAATTCTCACAAGCCATCCGTAAGAATAATGAAAAGGGTTTTGGGCCCTGTTATCATGGCAATGAAAGACTACTACAGCGTGCTCGATACCCTTACGCAAGCCGATCCAACACCGGGAATGATAATCTGGGGTGCCCTGAAGATAGTAATTGACGGGTTGGGCCGTTTTATTGACCTATTTGACAGCATCAAGGCCGAATTAATGTCTTTGACGACTCAATTACGACGGATGACACTCTATGAGGATCTCTATGGCGGATCTAATGATATGCAGGACTATTTGTTCAAGTCGTACATAAATGTCTTCAGGTTTTGGTGTAGAGTTGATAAGGAATGCAACCGGTGCAGTCTCAGCACTCTGCTGCGGGCCTCTACTTCATTTAGCTTAAAAGAGCTACAGGGCATTGTACAAGATCTCAAACAGAATGCTGATGAGACTGACAAACTCGGCCATATCATCGAGGGACAATACGCCGGCGTAGAGAGAGAAGAAGCCGGTTTTGAAAGAAGAGAAAATAAGAAGGAGCGAGACGAAGGATCCAATTGGAGAAAACAAATGCAAAGCGATCGCATCGTATCTTGGCTTGGTGGCCAGGCGTTCAATGAGTCGACTTTAACACGGCACCAAAACAACCTCAATGTGGTTAGCGCAGGGGCCACGTGCGATTGGCTCTTCGAAGAAAACATATTCCAAGAGTGGGTCGACGGAACCTCAATCAAGCCAATCATTTGGCTCTTTGCTGGTCCAGGCTCTGGCAAGAGCGTTTTGTGCTCACATGCCTGCCAATATGTCGAGAATCTTGGCCTCGAAGCAAAGGTGGCAGTCGCACTTCATTTCTACGCATTCGACGATCAAAAACCGGCCGTCGTCACGGCACGAGGGTTGGCAGCTCAACTCTTTTCGCAATATTGGTGCTTGCATAAAGATATACCGGAAGATGTTCAGGATGCGTCCCAGAAAAGCGCGGCGAGTCTTTCCAACGTTCTGGACTTCATCCGAATTCTCGTTAGCAGGCTTCCAAAAGTATTCATTTTCTTCGACGGGATGGACGAAGAATGCAACACAGCAAGATGGGTAGAAGCTCTCAAAATGACCGACTTTTTCATTTCCCTGGCTGAGACGTTTCCACACACTATGAGACTTTGGTATAGTACGCAGGATACGTTCCTCGTCCGGAAGAAGCTTGAAAGCTTTCCGGTATTAAACATAAAAGACCGGATCGCAGGAGCAGTAGACGAGTACATAGCCTCGAAGGTGCCCGGACTCGACAATGTCGAGGTAGGTCAGGAGACCAGAGAGTGGATACTGACCGAACTTCAAGGTCGAGCAGAAGGAAATTTCCTCTGGGCAAGCCTTATGTTGAAAACAATAGAGAATGAGGTGAGCAGCTTTGACGAAATGGAGCAATTCATCAAGGAAGGTCTACCCAAGGACCTCGACCAGTACTACAGGCAGTTGTTCTCTCGGTATGAGACAAGAGAACGAGAATTAGCTAGGTGAGATGAAGCTCGATAATCTTCGATTTGGGTATGAGACTGATTCCCATCATCAAGCAAAATTTTCGCGTTGATCACGTTCGCGAAGCGGCGCCTTCGGCTGTCAGAGCTGCGAGAAGCGATTGGAATTATCTCGTCCAGCGATCCTAAGGTGTTAAAGAGTAATTCCATTCCCTGGCAACAAGCTGTCAAAAAGCTCTTCGCTCCCTTAATCGAAACGCAACCAGACCCCAAGAATGCAGACGATTGCTTTTGTCATCTGTTCCATGGTACAGTCAGAGATTTCCTTCTGAAGAATCAAGATATCTTTCGGCTGGGTCAGACCGTCGTCACCAATCGTCTTGTGTCCGAAATGGCCATTGCTGAGGCATGTCTTCTTTACTTATCACAGGAAAAGTATTCACAGCTCCTGACTAAAAGGCCGGGCCAATGGGTCACTACCTCAGGAGAAGACTTGTCTGACCATCACCTTTTGACGTACTCGGCAAAGTACTGGGATAAGCATTTAGACGATGTCCAGGAAACACCCCAGCTTCTGTGTAGAGTGGAGAAATTCTTGACCTCCTCAAACTTCCAAACAACTTTACAGATTCAAAGCTTGTGCATTGAGGGTCATTTTGGTCTTTATACAGTTCAAGGCCATGTCAGGAGCCATAAGTACACCAAACGTGTTTTCCCGAGATGGTTTTCTGAAAACAAGTCGGGGGGAATCACCGACTTCTTAGGAAACTATCGAAGTTTCATCAGCGAATGGCAGTCATTTCTTGATTGCGCTACATGCAGTGATGATTGTTGTGATTACGCGCACTACGCTCGCTATGTAGGTGAGCTGGACCGATGTCTTTGGAAAGCATTGGGGCCGAGCAACTTCCTCTCTTCAAACCATGGACGGTATTGCAGCTTTATGTTAACAAGCGAACAAAATCCACTGGAAAAGCAAATGAAACTGTATCAGGATTATGTTACTGAGGATGGTAGCCTAGTTGTAGTACTACAGTGTACTAACGGAAGGTTAGTGGACGCTTTGCAAAATAGGTATCTTTGGCAACTGGATAGAGCTCATGATATTTATAGGGATGGGCTCGGTACACCTGTTGGCGAAGAAAGCTCGCCATATCGTCTGGAATCTTGGAGCATGCCAAATCACACCGCCCCGACCTTTCTTATGCAAGAACTCCTTTTTACCGGTCTAGATCCAACGAGGTGGACAACCTCCGGCAAAGTCTTAAGGGAAAGCCAACGATCCACCAGCTTCAAAACCGTGTCGTTCAGCCCCGATCTCTCCTACCTACGGATTGGGTCAAAGGTTTTTTCGAAGGAAAGCAGTGGTGGCTATGTCACCATCGATGGCCTGGACCTGACCGCAGATAACATGTCAGCTTGCTTCGAGGAGATTACTAGTCGAGCAAGCTTTCTGGTTCTGGCGTCTAGAAGAAGGATGCCTAAACCCAGCTTAAATCGTGGCCGGATGACAGACCGAGATCCTAGTATCGAGAAACGACCTAATAGCCCTAACGCGCATCTTAGTACAAAGTTGACCGCTGAAGACTGTGAACATTGCTCACGTGACCCCTCGAGAAGCAAAAATGGTTCGGATACATCCCCTCCGAACACAGCAAAGGAAGCGTCCAGTGATGATAGCGACAGCGCCGACGCGAGCTCATCGTCCTCGTCGGGTTCATTGGACTGTATTTCGGCCGAGGAGACTTGGAGCGAGGGATCTTCAGATATATCTCAGCTTGAGCAGGTGCAATGGAGGACTTTGGACTCATCTGAGGAAGAGACTTCCGCTACCAGCGAGTCTGAAAGTGAGACCGAGGTGGAGAGCGACATTGAAGACCCTTCGGAAGGACCCGTACATAGCTATGGCCAGCTTCTGGACGAATCTGAAAGCGATGGAGGTGACATTGACTTTGGATGTGGATCTGAAGATGACGCTTACCAAGCCGACTCAGACTGTTCTGAATCTAGCGACTACAGCAATATCAATGATGACTTTGGCTTCGACAGTGGAGATGAAGATACAATGCACAGACGGTTGTTTATTAAAGCATCGAGCCAGCGACACGTTAAATACCCTGAAGGATGTCTTATGATATACGACCTTAGTTCGAACCCTCCAAAGTTGCTCTTCCGATTTTCCCAGACTCTACCTTTGATGCTCTTCGACTCGCCGCCGGCAATCCACCCTACAAAGCCGTTAGTAGTGTGGCCACTGTCCGGAGGAGACATACTCTTTGCAGACTTCGAAGCCAAGAATTACTTTACCAGAAGAGCTAGACCCTCCACACGTAGAAGTATCATCCCCCTTACCCAAGTATCTGCTAATAAACCGGTGCTGACGTCCCCAATTAGCTCGCCACGTCTTCTTAAAATGCAAATTCTCCTGCTGCGGACACTATCTGCATATTCTATCCCTCGAGGCACAAGAAACGCTCCTCTCCAAAGCCGGAAGAAAGAGACATGCCGAATCCTCTTTGGAGCTCTCGGCCTTCCTCTCCACCCACCGGCTCTCAACACGCAAAACCACCCGCAGCCCGCCGTCACTGATCCACCGCGCCAAAATCTCACTCGGAAGCACGCAGAGCCTCAACCCCGCCAGAATGCCCGTCGAGGTCACCTGGTCCCCTACATCCGTGTACCTTTCCAGCAGCAGCGAATCCAATTTCCTCTCCCTCTTTCGCGTACAGCTATTTGCATCACCAGCCAGGCAAGAACCCTCCATCGCAGCCAAAACCCCCATCGTCTCCGTCCCCAAACAACCCATCCTCCTCCCCCAATCCGCCCGCTCCCGCAAAGTCCACTTCTTCCCCCCCTCCCGTCCCCACGACACCCACGCCCTCATCCTCATCGGCAGCTGGGCCGCGACGCCAGCCGAGGGCCACAGCGCCTCTGCTCCCGAAGAATGGGACGCCGTCCAAGGCCATCCCGAACCAGTATCGCCGCCCATAGGCTTCTATGTCAGCGAGGAAGCGGATTTGGGCGGGTGGGTCGAGAGCAGTGCGCAAGTGGAGATGGGACCTGAGAACGACAGAGGGGCCTTGAAGGCCAAGATGGAGCGGTTCGCGCCAGTGGACGATTGCGATATCGAGCATTTTTTCTTCGCGCATCCGCCGAGATATTGATTTGGAGAGAAAAACTTTGCACTGTTGAAGAAACATGGGGGAAGGCCCCTCGGCTCGTATGGCAAGGCCAAGAGAGAGGTCGCCTGCCTGGTCCGGAGAGAGCGCCGAATTGTGTCCCCCACGCCCGCACAAAAAACAGCGCCCTCGAAAACGGTGCTGAGCAAATCGAAAGTGTGTGTGTGTCACGGTGACTGATTGGGGAAAGAAATGAGAAAGGCGCAAAAGAAGGGAGGATCAATGACAAGCGATGGCGGAATCAAAGACAATTCTTTTGATAGCGTGTGAGACACCGCTCGCCAGGAAATCCAGAGTCCTGTATTATCTACATTTAAAGCAAAAACCGGGGAATCCAAAGACTTACCACCACATTCACTCCACCCGCTGTTCGATATCCGTCGTCACCGCAATCCCGCCCCTCGGCACCTCCCTCAACTCCAAAATCTCCTTCAACCCCAACCCCCCGCCCTTCGCATGCGCCGTAACCCCCTCCCCCATCTCCTCCCCCACCATCATCTCAAACCCATCATGCTGGTGCGCTGCCCGCCCGAAAATACTCCTCGAGCTCGACTTATGATGCGTGCGCTGCGAAGAGCCGCCGTAGTTGTTGGCGGCTTTGGGGATCGACGCGATGGTGGATTTTGAGCGGCGGCGAAGCAGTTTGTTGTAGATGGGCATCAGGGAGGGGAGGCAGGCGGCGACGATGCCGGCGGAGGCTTCGATGACGGTCCAGAGGCCGGGGTAGGTGTTTGACCCTGTGAGGGGCGGGGGTTAGAATAGGGGGCTGTGGGGTTGGGAGGGATGGGGGAGAGAGTACAGGTAATGTCTTTGGGGTTGATGGAGGTTAGGGTTGTTAAGCGGATGATGCTTGTTATGCAGACGCTGTGGGGCTTAGCATTTTTTTGAGCCTCCGCAAAGGATGGGCGGGACGGGACGTACAATGTGCCGAGTAGAAACACGACCGTTAGTCCGATTTTCTTTGTCCGCGAAGTGTTCAGGTGCCAGACTAAGGGGATGGGAATGATTAAAATGACCACGTCGGTCAACAGATTGAGCGCTGCGAGCGCAATGTAGAAATTGTTGTTTTCGATGCAGTGACCCTCCCCAGCTCGATGCCAGTAGTGGTGTATAGGTAAGCACTGGACGATGGCGGTGATCTGGATTGAGATGTACCATGCGACGACAAAAGCTCCGACGGTGTAGACGGAGATGTTCATGCTTCGGACTGGGAAGAGCCGGTGGTAGAAGAGGAGGATCGATATTTTGATAGCTGGTAAGGTGGTGTTCCAGAATAGCTGCAGGACATACAGTACCTATGATGCCATATGATCAGCATCAAGATAGAGTATGGATGAAGTGGAGGCTGGGCGTAGCAGAAACGAAGAAGCTGTCAAAAGGTACAGGTCTACAAAGTAAATTCCGAGGGACGACTGACAATCAGGTACTTCACCGCTGACTCTTCGCCGACCTCTGACTTATGCCGCCCGAGCCCATAGCTAACTCCCTGAGACACATGTCAGAAGTTTATCTGAGAATTCAAAGGTTGACGAAGCTTACCACATACTGGCAGACACAACCACCATAGTTCAGAAACTGGAGAGACTTGTTACTACTGATAGTACATTGAGCTTTCGAGCCTGTTCCCGCACCAACGCAGCTAACATCACATAATCATCTGCAAAAATCCTCTGACCTGCTATCCGTCTGGCGATGAAGCGAAGAGCAACAGCGAGCGACGTTAAAAATACCAATAGAGAAGTAATTGCAATCGTTCCGACCTGACGCGCATTCAGGATCTGAGCGCCAACCATGGCGAGCTATTGGCATGCGAAGGACTTTGGATGAAAAGCCAGCATCTCCTCAAAGTAGCGTCCTTGAAATGTCTTTTCACACGATCGTTGATATTTGCAAGACCAGTTAGGTAGAGAACAGAAGTAATGAAAGAATAAGGGGGCCGGTTATTTCCCCCAACATCGTTATTGGCTGTTGGTGCTAGAATTAGCAAAGATGAGGAAACAACGTCACACCCATAACAATTGTCGAACGTCGCAAAAACAAACGACAGTTAAAGGTAAGGTAGGCAGGGGACCCCTTGTACAGCACTGTAGCCACCTCCACCATCAAAGAAGACCTGGCCCAAGGCCAATTGGTCAACTGAACAGAGTCCCCCAAAGATATTCCATCCTAACCTACCTTAGGGGCTGATGCTCTTGTGCGGTTCGGGCAATTCTTCCAGCATCGCGAACTGATATGCTTGAAGGAGGTCGATCCATTTGCGGCAGGAACCAGCAGAGATTGTGGATTGTGCCACGAATCACAAACGCTGGTGTGATGGAGAAGTCCCCTGTGGCCATTCGAGTCGACGATAAGAGCGGCGTTTGGTTTGGCCGATCATGTACGGAGTACGGAATATTCGCTCATTGATCGGCAATATGAACATCGGAATTGTTCGCCGGCGGGGACGGAAGGGCCACGGTCCGCTCGTCCAATCAAATATCCGCCACAACCCCCAAAGACGTCCGCTAGTAATGTCACTACAGTACTGTACTGTAATCTTACGTTGCGGTGCTGCATTGCGTTGCGTTGCGTTGGACACAGCACTCAATGCGTGGTGATGCGCAGCACACCGGCCAACCATGCAAGAGTGTCTTGAGCAGGAGAGATTAGACGACCATCGGATCGATCAACTACCCGGACAAGGGTGCCCTCACATACGTACGGAGGAGATCGGAACGGCTCGAATACCCCGCCTCCTTGTTCGCAAATACTGTACTGTGTACAAGAGTACTTGGTATCACCTGCGTGGGGTAGGACCCGAGCATTTGGCCCCTCCCACAAGCAACGCTACTGCGGGCGCAATGTCGTTGCTTCCCCCTCGTTCCTGGATGTTAGGGGAAGGAAATATACTCCGCCGGCAGCCCTGGATGGTGCGGTACTGCAATGTCCAATTCTCATCCGGCTTTTCTTGTCGACCTCAACCTAGATGTGACTTCCAGCACACATCTTTCAGTGCGAAGTATTCAACGTCGTTGCGAACATGTCGTACTCCCCGAAGGAATCCCAATCCAACATAACCGAGGTCAAGACGAGGGCCGGGATCACTCTCGTTCCCAGTCCGACCAACGACCCTCAAGATCCTTTGGTATCCTTATCCTCATCTAGGCAGATTGATCAATTTGCTTTCCAGCACCAATGCTGACTTCTATGACCTCGCCAGAATTGGCCTCAACGGAGAAAGTACCTGACGTTGGCCATATTATGTCTGGCCGCGTTCGCTGGTACAGCAAGCTCCCTGGCGAACCAGCTTGCTTTTGAGGTTCAGGCCAAATCGTACTCCAAGACTCCGTTGGAGATGTCTTACTCGGTATGCGCCTCATTGTCCTGGCAAATATGTTTGGAAAGTGCAAGCTGCTGACATTGCGCCCAGGTCTCAGCCGCAGTCGCGGGCGTAGCATTTGGCCCGGTCTTCTTTGTGCCACTCGCGCAATGGATAGGCCGCTGTGCAACTATTTGGTGGAGTCTCGTCGGCGCCATCGTCTGCAATATCTGGGCGGCAAGTATGACGGGAAGAGATCAATACACCGCCTTTGTTTTATCTCGACTTTTCGCTGGCATGTTCGGCTCCGTTCCGTCAGTCCTTGGCTCAGGAACCATCATCGACATCTTCTTCCTTCATGAGAGAGGCAAGGCCTTTGTGATCTTCTCGTTGTCTTTTCTGCTCGGAACTGTCGCTGGTCCGACATTTTGCGGTTTTATTGTGGAGCATGTTGAATGGCCGGTTGAGTTTTGGTGGACGGTCGGACTCCAGGGCTCGGTCCTAATCCTCGCTCTTTTCTTCCTGGAGGAGACTGGTTTCACCCGTGATCAGCGACGAATATACCCCTTAAAACCGCAATCCTTTATTGCCAACAGGATGGTTACGTTCTTCTGCGGGACCAAGGTGGTCCCGCCTATCAGCGGTTCTGAGCTCGTATATTCTTCTCTTTCCCTAGCTCCAATGCTCAAGTTGCTGATAGGTGGGAACAGGTTCGCTTTGCATACGCTCCCTTTTTGATTGGCTTTTCACCCGTGACACTTCTTGTTGGCACCTTCCAGCTCATCTCGTTTGGTTGGTTTGTGAGTAAATTTCTGAAATGATGTCCCTATAATGAACGGGAAAAGCGCTTTGAGACCATTACCCCCTCAGTTTTCCAAAGTAAAGAGAGATGCTAATTCCAAAATCTGCTAGGTTATGATCAACACACTCCTAACTATTTTCCTCCAAGAGCCCGTCAAAAAAGGTGGCTATGGGTTTACGCCTCAGCAGAACGCAGCGTTCACCTTCTGTCTCTGGTTTGCGATCATTGCCGCCCAGATCTATGGACACTACCTTAATGATAGGATCCCTCTCTGGTTAACGAGGAGGCATGGCGGGATCTGGAAGCCTGAATATAGATTGTATACGCTGTGGCTGCCTGCATTAGTATTGCTTCCTGTAGGATTGGGTATCTTCGGTGCGGCACTGGAGTACCATCTACACTACATGGTTCTCGCCGTTGGCGCTTTCCTCATTGCCTTTGCGGCTATACTTTCTGTTCCCGTGGCAGTCAATTACGTTGCTGAATGCTTTAAAGAATACGCTGCTGAGACAGGTACGATCATGAACTTGTATCGGTTACTTTTCGGGCTCATTGTCCCGTTCTTCATCACACCTTGGGAGCGCGCAGTCAGTATCGGATGGGTGTTTGGCATGGCTGCCTTTTTCAGTATTGGCTCTTTTGGCCTTTTGGTCGTGCTCATGTGGAAAGGTCATGACATTCGGCAATTGAGTTTTAAGAGTGTCGCGAGTACAGAGGAGGGGGCTCGAGTAACACAGACAGAAAGCCTAGATATGTAGACGGTATTATATAGACTGCCGGAAGGTTGGTGCTCTACATCGCGATTCACTTAAATGAGGATACTACTTCCTAAGGTTGAGTATAATACACCTTGTGCGCCAATCTACATCTCGTCTCTCGCATATTAGCCGTCGGGTTAAAAGAGTAGCGGTGCCGACCTGTACTAACGTACCTTTCTCAACGACATGTCTTATTTAATACACCCCATTTGCTCCACGCTCTCCAGCGGAGTGTGCTGGCTCACGAACGCCGTTAGCTAAACCAGTTATTCATCAGGCATCTACTCAGCCACTTTGTTGGGTTTGCTAAAATCTACTTTACTTTTTCGCCATTCGTGGAATGGGGTCCAGAGCTGACGATCTTCCTTCCGGAACAGATTATAATGCTCGCAATAATCAAAGAAATAGCTTCACCGACTTAGTCCTAGTGGATGACTTGATTCGTCAGCTGTCCAAAGAAGAAGACGAAGTCCCTCTCGTGGCTTATCCGGCATCAGAACGAGGCGTAACTGACTATGAGCACTTCACAGCCAAGTCAATTGACAACTTCATCACGAATGCAGCCGCGAGACTGACGGACCAGGGCCTCGACAGCATATCCGCCGAGGACTGTGGCGAAGATGATTCTCCTATCATTGGCTTGCTTGGCCCCTCGAACTTTGACTATGTGATTACGATGCTTGCCTTGAGCCGGCTGGGCTATGCGGTTCTGATACTGTCTCCTCGGCTGGCGATAGCAGCCTACGAGTCGCTTCTTGAGGAGACGGAGTGCAACCTCCTGGTGTATGCTAGCCAGATGGACTCGGTTGTTGATGAGATTGGAAAGCGTCGCCCTTTGAATTCACTTCACGTTGTTCCGCGTTGTGAATATGAGAGAAATCCTACCTCTTCTTCTATGTGTCCCACTCGACCTGTGGATGTGTCATTAGGTAAAAAGACGGCATACATCATGCACTCTTCAGGCTCAACAGGGCTTCCGAAATGCAATTACGTGTCTCATGCTTCCTGCCTAAGCAACTTCGCCAACGGGCATCCATTGAAGGCTCTACTAACGGTGCCATTATATCACATGTATGGCCATGCATCACTATTTAGGGCCTTTTACCAAAGGAAGACGTGCTATATGTACAACGCTTCATTACCATTGACATCTTCCAACCTGACTGCAGCCATAGAAGCGGTTCGTCCAGGGGTCTTTCTCTGTGTACCCTACGGCTTGAAGCTCATTGCGGAAAACCAAAAAGGCATAGACGCACTCAAGACATGTAAAGTGGTTGCGTTCGCCGGTAGTGGCTGCCCTGACGAACTGGGAGATTTCTTGACAAATGAGGGTATCAAATTAGTGGGTGGCTTTGGGACGTACGTCTTGTCGACTGTTGATCCCTTATCCATGTTGATACCGTAAGACAGGACAGAGTCGGGCCTTGTTATGAGTTCCAATCGACCGGATGGCGATACTGCTTGGAATTACCTACGTGTGATACCACCGGCTAAGCCATATGTCTGGATGAAACCTATAGAGAACGGAAGCTACGAGCTAGTGGTGCTCGATGGCCTCAAATCGAAAATCGCTTCGAATTCCGATGAGCCCCCAGATTCATACCATACAAGGGACATCTTCGTGCCTCATGTTAATATACCCTACGCATGGAAATATCTTGGTCGTCTGGATGACCGTATCACCCTGGTCAACGGAGAGAAGGTTCTTCCTCTACCCATCGAAGGCAGAATCAGGCAACAAGCCTTGGTTCGCGAAGCCGTCGTGTTCGGCGTTTCCAGGTCGATGCCTGGCCTTCTCGTCTTTCGTAGCGATGCGGGAGCAGATATGTCGGACGAAGAATTCATCCAGAGTATATGGCCAGCTGTAGAAGATGCCAATAGCAAAGCTGAGTCCTTCTCACAGATTAGTAGGGAGACAATTGTCCCTATGTCTGCGACTGTAGATTATCCTCGGACTGATAAAGGGACCATTATCCGTGAGCAAGTATACCGAGTTTTTGATGCAGAGATCTCAGAAATGTACAAGAATCAAGAAACCACGACAGGAGGTACTCTGAAGTTTGACGTCGACGGCATGGAAGCATGGCTTCTTCAGATCTTCAGAAAGCCATTGAAAATACAGATAGCAAATGCTCAAGTCGACTTCTTCGCTGTCGGCTTCGACAGCCTCCAAGCTACGCGCTTACTGCATATTATCAGAAAAGAGCTTTACCTGAACGGAAAAAACGACGAGATCAGTACAAGCGCCTTGTACCAGACACAAACTATAGAAGGCATGGCTAATTTTCTACACGGCCTCCAAACAGGAATTCCTCCAGCGGACCACGAAGCTACAGACACTCCCGGAATGGCTGCCATGATCGAAAAGTACTCTTCATTTTCACCGCACACACCCTCCTGCATACTTATCAAAACCCGCGAAGCCATCATCCTGACCGGCGTGACCGGTTCCCTCGGTGCCTGGGTTCTTTCCAAGATCCTCTCCCTCCCCTCACCTCCCCAAATCTACTGTCTCGTCCGCGCCGAGTCCGCCCAACACGCCCGCGACCGCATCATGGACTCCCTCCAGACTCGTCAAATCAGCCACACTCCGGACCAGTTGAACCACATCATCGCGCTCCCCAGCGATCTCAGCTTGCCCTCCCTGGGTCTTGCCAGTAACGTCCTCGAACAGCTGAGAGGTAGCACGACGCACATCATACACATGGCATGGCCCGTCAACTTCACGTTCCCGCTGTCGGCATTCAAGAAGCACGTCGCCGGCACGCACAATCTGATCGAGCTTGCGCTCTCCGTGCGCCGCCCAAAGCCTGCAATGTTCGTCTTCTGCTCTTCCGTCTCGGTAGCTGGCACGTGTGCGGTGGTCCCAGAAGACTACATTCAAGACCTCGGGGCCGCGCAGCCCATGGGTTACGCCCGTTCCAAACTCGTCGCCGAGCGCGTGGTGCAAAACGCGGCCGAGCGGGCAGGTGCCAGGGCGGCTGTTGCACGCATCGGGCAAATCGTGGGTGATACAATCAACGGGGTATGGAACGATACCGAAGCGATCCCGTTAATGATTAGGTCTGCTCTGTCGACTAATGCGTTACCGGCGCTTGCAGAAAAGTGTGTCTGGCTCCCAGTGGATACTGTTGCGGCGAACGTTATGAAACTTGCACAGCTGCAAGAAGGGAACGATGTATATGATGCGCAGATGGATCAGGACGACAGGAGCGGGGTATACAACCTTTCCAACCCGCGGAGCTTCTTCTGGACCACGGACCTGCTTCCTTTGCTCCGCAAGGCGGGACTTCAATTCGACACTGTTCCAACGCCGGAATGGCTGGAGCGGTTAAGGCGGAGCGAGCAAGATATGGCCAAGAATCCAGCGGTTAAGCTTTTGGGATTTTGGAGCGAGAAATATGGAGGAAGTGATGGTGAGAAGGGTGGGACAGGTGAGGAAAGCGGGGTTGATACGACGAAAACGAGAGAGGGATGTCGGTTGTTGAGCGACGTCCCTGATTTGATTGGAGAGGGATATGTAGAGAAATTTTTACGAAATTGGTTGAAGAAATGGGAAAGTGGCTGAAAAAGGGCGAGGAGGTTGATGATTTTGCATAGGTAGGTGGAGGATTAGCGTTTGATCAGTATGAATGGGGGTTTTTTTTTGGACAGCGGAACCAGTACTTATCTTCAAGTCGGAAGTCTGTTCATGGCTTTTTCTCTCAGAAGTATCATCATATGTTCGACTTACTTTGCTTACTATGCAGGGTGACAGCCTCGTCCACTGACTGAGCTGGGGCCGGATCTCTGTCCTATGCTTCATTTGCAGCCATTATATCGATACTAGGTAGGGATGCGAATTTGACATGTGAACTCTGTGACGTCAACCGCGAAGCTACGAGCACCTCACGAACAACGCGTCCAAACTTTCACTTCCCTACACCCCCATCAATCAGCACTTCAATTCCCCCTCAACTCCCCCTTCCCCGCCCCACAAAACTCCCCCCCCCCAAATCCGCAATGGAAGACCCAGGTCCCCCCCTTCCTCCTCCACCATCCTCAACCCCATAACTAACCCCCCCAACAAGTCGCCGAAATCCCCCACATCATCCACGCCCTCACGCAATCCCCGCCCAGCACCCAACGCGCCACGATCGAGAAATACTTCACCCCCAACGCCTCCTTCACGCACCCCTTCTGCCGCACCGGCAGCTTCGAGGGCAGCCGATGGCTGATCTGGTGCATATACCGCTGGTACAAGATCTTGAGCCCGAGGATCGAGTTGGAGGTTGAGAGTGTGGGTGCGTGTGTGTGTGTGTGTGTGTGTGTGTGTGGTGTAGGGGGAGGGGGGGGGGAGGAGTTGTTTTGTTTTGGTGGGGGGAATTAATATACTGACCCCTGTGTGTGGCGTGAACCAGCGTACGACGAGAAAAACCTGAAACTCTACGTCACGATGCACCAGCTCTTCGCGCTCTTCGTGCTGCCCTCGCTGCTGCACGCGCGGGTGTCGCTGACCACGGTGCTGCAACTCACGCCCGCGCGGCCGTTTGCTGCGCTCAAATCGCAGTCGCCATCAACAACGTACTTGATCCAGTCGCAGAACGATTTGTATCAGGTCAGCGAGGTTGTGAAGTTTGCGAGCGTGTTTGGGCTGCTGAGGGTGCTGGTGCTGGGGTGGCAGTTTGTGGCGACGGGGTTGTGTGTGTTGGGGGCGGGGGTGGGGGCGCCGGTGACGTGGGTGGAGGAGAATGTGGTGGGGGGGAATGCGGAGAGGAGGTTGGGGGAGGTGGTGGAGGGGTGAGGGGAGATGTGGAGGGAGGGGGAATAATGGATACGAGTGGCAGTTCTCATGCTACTCCGTACAGAGAGGCGTAACAAGACCACTGCTCTTGGGGAAACGTCCGCCTTCTACGTCTCTGATCTGCGTTGTCTTTGCTCGGGTACTGGTATACGAGTATAGACAAATTGATCCTCCATAACCCCATCCACCAACCCCATCCACCTCATCAATCTCCTCGCTCAGGGAGATGATTGAAGAAAATTTCCAAAAAGTCGTCGCAAGTAACCCTAATCCCAACATCCGATCTCTCTCCTAACCCCAATCTTATCCATTTTTCGACGGGAGTTTCTTCGTTAAAATAAACTCAGAGCGAGTTTCGAGAAGTTAGATCTGGGGGGGGGGGGGGGGGTTTGTTATAGAGCCCAAGGGAAAGAAGAGCGGAATTGAGGATTGGGGAAGATGCGTTGAGCAGAAGGGGGGCTTGTTAGGTTTTGGTTTGGAGTACGGAGATTGACAATGAAAGTTCTCGGAATCCGCTAATGCACCCCCATACGATTTTTGTATGTATTGGAATAAATAGGAAGATTACAGTCCCAGCCACAGCAACAAAATTACCAGTCTTCCTCATCGGCTTCCACCTCATCGACGACGGGTGCAGGTCTTATTATGTATATACTTCATCGGATGTTCTCCACATTTTAGTTTTGCCTCATCGACTACTCAAAATAACGCTTGTTCCATCGATCCAGATGATCTTCTTCCAGTCCTTCAAAGTTCAGTCCTTATATCGCATGCAGAAGTGATAGCGAGCCTTCATCATAGCTTCGACTAAGCCGGATTTTGAGTGGGTTTGCATGCTCGAAGACCGTTTCGCCTCATATTTCGAAGTATAGTGATGAAGGATAAGACCTGTTTCATATCCTAAATAAGCTGAAGGCTTTTTTCTGCCGTTTCTATCCTTTCGCACTGTAATTTGTTAGTGAAAGCAAAATGCAGAGATAAATTTGCACCTGCATCAAGAACCTCGGCTTTCTTTTCAGCATTTGCTTTTTGAGGTCTGCCAGAGCGAGATTCATCGACGACGTACTCCATCTTTATAATAGAAGACTCGTCCTTATTATATCCACGGTCTTTAGCCTTTTGAATGACTCGATAAACGGACGATACAGTCATTCCAGCAGATGCAGCTGCTATTTTCTTTTCAATTCTGGCCTCAGCCAAGGCCATGGCTTGAATTCTCTGAGCCGGCGTCGTATTTCCTCCGTTATTGGGCATGTTTATGGACGGTGACAGTGAAGATAGCTGCTTAGGAAGCTGCTGAAGTCCAGAGAATAGAGTCGAATTTCTAACAAAAATTTGGTGGGGGACTGTAATCTTCTCCGGCGCTATTTATTCCAATACATACAAAACTGTATTGAGGTGCATTAGCGGATTTGAAGAACTTTTCGTGTCAATTTCCTTACCTAAATATGAAGATTATGTGTTCAGAGGCGGTAGCTTTAACCTTTGTTCTAATGGAGAAGTGTGAAGAGATATATCTGTCTCGTTGTGATAGGGTGGTTTTTATCTACTCGCGAATACTTTGAATAACTTAGCTACGAATTGGGTATATGCGTTCTAGCAGGGCTTTGCTTGTATTATATCCCTTTAGCTGCTGTCGGGAGGCCACTTTTAGCGTATTCGCTTAGTTCACCAATAGGAACCATAGAATATCACCCTGAACTGATTTTATTGATGCTATTCAGATGCTATTGTGATATACAGCCCAACAAGGACCGTTTCTACATAGGGGGATATCACAGATATCACAGTCAAAGATAGAACGCTTTCTCCGCTTGCTACCACCTAAATTTGGTGTAATTTCACCGAGAACTTGTCGTTTTCTAGGCCTGGCTGTTAAGCCTATCTCCTTGCACTCACGGCAGTCCTCAGGGCTCTTTCTTTTGCAGATTTGATGATCATCTAAACGTATCATTGAAAATTCAATTGCAGGCCCAATTGACGTTCTTTTTCGCTTCAGAAACTGCCTTTGAGAGGCCTATATAAGACCTGTAGCTAGAGCCGTTCTGAACTCGCTATGAACAGTGTATTTAGCCTCCTTTGAAACACCTGAGTGCTAAGAGAGTTTGTAGGCATTGATAATGCTGAAGAACTCGTACAAGGTTTTGTGTCCTCCTGATCTACATCGACGGTTGTATGCGTAGGTATATTGACCCAACTGACGTTTGAAGGCATCTGAATAGGCTCAAATCGATCGCCTACAACAGTGATAGGACGCAGATTAGAACGATCAGTTCCTACATCAGTTGAAGCAGGTACTACGTCGCAGGAAGGCATTATCGAGGTGGGCAAGAACAATAGGGGGCTTTATTGACATTGTTTCTATTTACAAAAAATAACCTTTTTGACCGAGCCTTACCACATCTGGTTAGGGTCAACCTTAAAAATTAATCGAAGGCAAACAGCAGCTAAAGGGCTACCTTAGGTAGGCGTCGAGTGCATATGTGACTAGCGTGCATGCAGCACAGGAGTGGTGAGCGAACCAAAGCATGTTGCGCAGGCTTCAGCCCCACAGCTCAGGCGCACTTGGACAATCTATCTCGTGGTCAATTACGACAACCAACGCCGACATTACTAGAATGGAAAGGCCGGCACTGTAAGTCCTATCGCGAAACATCACCGCCAGGATGGCATTCGGCTTCGGAGTGGGTGATATCCTCACGCTGACCAAAATGATCGTCGATACGATTGGGGATATTCATGACGCTCCCAAAGAGCTTCAGGAACTTGTCGATCGAGTAGAGTCAGTTGAAGCAACTCTCGAATCGATCGACGAGCTAGCACACGATCAAGCAGCGGAGAACATGCGGAACACGCGAAACATACGAAATTTGGCGAGGCTGAAAGAAAGAGTCAAGGAAGTGTTGGTCAAGATGCATGACATCGTGATCAAGTACCGGGACAACCAAGGCCGCGTCAAGCCTTTCAACCGGGTGATGTATGGTGTATGGGACAAGCGTGGAGCTGGGGACTTGGGGGTCAAGCTAGGGGAACGGACTGATGACTTAACTACCTTTCTGACTATACAGACTTAGCGATTAACCAACCAGATTCGGCCGCTGATCGACCAAGTTCTTACACGCACCCGTCAAGAACAGGAGCGTGCAAAAGACCAAAGCCCCGTGGAAGACGACAATGTTGCACGTCGTCCTGGCCCACATAAGGGTACCAGCATTCAGACTACCGTCTCTGATCAAGTAGATCAGGTGCAAGCCGTCTTAGATCATGTTTTGCAGACCGAGCGGCCAAGCGATCCTACCTTGCTGCCTGATCAAGAAGATGTATCTGTTGAGAGAGAACTTGAAATACAGCTAGGACAGGCGGGCATCGGAGCATCAGTTGTTAAGGCTCTTATCGAGGTAATCAACACGCAGCGAAAGCAGCTTGCCCATCCAGAAGACATCGATCCGATATCAACCACCGGGGGAAGACGTCGTTTGGAAGTTCCCAAGGGATGGATCATGGTAGTCGACAGTTACAATGAAGGTAATATCGAAGACCCCGACCTAGCTCCCAAGCCTCTATTGACATCGCTGCAGTACGGTCTATTATTGCCCAGACTTATCTCGAGCTCGTCCGGGTTTGGACGGTCAATCACAGTGGTGAATGGCTCTTCAACCGAGTTGAGTCAGCAGGCGTTCAGGTTGAGACTAAGTTCTCTAAACGATCTTTGAAACCTCAATCGAAGCCCCTTTTAAAGGGCGGCAACCCCCCAGAGAGGGCTGCTCTCAAAGCAATCTCTGGGGAAATTTCCTTCTTCCGGTCTGAGGAAAAGAATGACATCCTAGCACGTATTGCACAGCATCGGAGTCGGGGAATCGACAACTGGCACTTTCGAAAGTATGAATATATGCTATGCTTTGATAAGTCGGTTTATGAAACATTGACAGTACTTGCAAAATGCTGCAAGAAAAGATATGGCGATATGCCATCCTACGCCAGTCTATCCAAGATCATTCTTCTCAAAGATATAAGGCTGAAAGACGCTGCTGCCGATTTAGATGTTGACGATACGAGCAGACCAGTCAAAAGCATCAAGGATGGCATCAAAAGCTTCTTGAAAACAGAATATAAATGGAAGAGGCCTCCCTTACCTATCGAGGACAGTCCATTCCGTACGAAGCAGATCGTGCTGCCAAGCATTAACATAAAGCTAGACTCTGCCGAGGAGGAAGCCAAATTGAACGAAATCTCCACAAGAACCGATTGCAGAATCAGAGTCACGGACGACAAGTCCACCTCTCAGCTTCTCTCTATTACTGGGCGTAAAGAAGCATTACCTTTTGCAGCATCTTTGCTAAAGGAAGCCCTTCTTTGAGGAACCTCAGATCCTGCACCGCTCTCACCTTTCGCCAGCATGTCGTGCGGTTTCTTTTCCATTTCGAGCTCTGTTTAGCTACCGCATATGGCTATCTGTCTAGTGTATGAGACTTTTCAGGCGCTTGAACGAGGGAAGAATCCAGGGGAAGGGAGAGGGTGGCAAGAAGTAGGGATTGAGAGCGTTGAGGAAGACTGGAAGGAGGAAGTTGGAGAAGCTCGAAAGAATAAGGGTGGTGTTAGATCTCCATTCTATCGTGCAAACCTCATTGCTTGCGCTTGTCGTTATCGCCTCTCTGACCTCGTAGGCATGTTGCCCTGTTCGTGCTTGCATCTCTTCTCAAAAAGGCTTGCTATCGTGTTTCTCCAGTCAAAACTCTTGGATTCGGGTTCTGTATCCTCGGATGATCGAGGCTCCGCTGACGACGTCCTTGATTACGGGTGCATTGAAACAGATGCTCCGACTCTCGTTCTTTGGGCGGTGGGCTGCCCCAGCTTGGTCAGGACTGGCCTGCGCTTGTTAAGGGAAGGGATTGCTTCATAGAGTAAGCGGGTTGAAGGCTGGTGATGATGGCGGCTATCACAAACATCACCTTAGGGATACTTGGGTTCCGTCAGCTCTGGCTGCCGTAGATTGCCTTGCAGGATTGGAGAAAAGGCGATGCATCCTCACTTCCTGGACTCAAAGACAACGTCACAGCCTCAGGCGCTTTTGACATTGCAGCTATCCAGCTGGGAGAGGTCTAGAGGGCTTCCAGGAGGGTCAGAAAGGATCAAGAGCAAACGGATGAGGATCGAGTCAGAGGCTGCGAAGAAGACAGGGTCGACAGTCTCGATTATAATAGTTATTATGGGGGCAAATGATCAAGTGCTAGTGGAAGCTCGTTGAGTGAGATTTTTGAGGGAGGAGCCTCGGTGGTGGTGGCGCAATGAGTGGGTGATTGATAGAAGTTTTTTTGGTGGCGGTGGTAATCATAGATGTCATAACCTTAACACAATGGGAGACGCGCCCATGACGCGTTTGCCGAGGAGCCGAGGTTAGCGTTGAGGTACTCCTCTTCGCGTACGCGCACCTTAGCGAGCTACAGGGGGCTACAAAGGCTTATCAATTGTCAATTATTCTGTGCTCAAGCTATTCTTCTGATGGATACTGGTACATCTGTTTTCTGGGGCTGGTTGCTTCATGGGAGCATACCACATTATCAGAGCAAGCCCTGCAAGGACGATCGCATTAGCTGTTACTATGAGTGGTGCGCTCTGTGCCACCAGGCAATCATGTCATCATCTAGCATCTAAGGTGCTCACACTCGGCTCTGAACTCACTCACAGCTACGCAGAGGTAGAGAGCACTGTCTGTGGGATGCGTTGAACCGGTCAGACAGTCTAAGGGACACAAGACCACGCCTGCAGCTTCCAAGCGAGAAACAGGGTTGGTCAAAGGCTGTGGTAGACTTGGATTTTAAAAGTATGGGATTGGATGGGTCTGAGATGCACTCAAGCTGCGGCCGCGGAAGCCGCTGGATAACCGGGATGAAAGAGGTCAGGCGATGCAACTTACTGCAGCCCCCCGGATCTTACTCACCCAGCCTGTACCTGGGATCTAGGCTTTCATCTACATGACATTCGCATGAAAATTTGGAACTAAGCCATACAGAAAGTAGGGTACCTTGTATCGGGACACCTACAGCTATATTTTACAATCACGAGCATTATTTTCACGATATTGTGGGTCCATTCAGTTGACCTGAGACGAGGGCTTATGGAAGAGGCCGGAGCAGCCGAACAACCCCCACAGCCAGATCCAGGAACCACATTGCTCAAGATTACGGAACAGCCTGCGGCGGGGGAACAGAGGACTTAGCGAAGAATACAGAAAACGCACCTTATGGCTGGCATTGGAGCCCTTTCCTTAAAGGCCCCCACAGTAAAAGATCTTGGCGGTTACCGGCCCGTTGACGCATCGTCCATCTGCAGATGAGGTTGGAGCTTCTTATCGGGCATCTTGACGACCTTAGAACCCTGGAGCGTTAGGCTGATGGGATTGTCCCTTTTTTACACCTTCATACCCCTTCATCCAACACTACTATGCTCCTGCGGTAAGGTAACAGTATTCAGACGATCTCATCCTAGATCCACGTCCTGGTGGCCTACATGTCTATGCTAGGAAGATCTAGCCCCATATCTTGTTCAAGCATGGGAGGATGCGTCGTTTTCCTACATATAACCTAACTTCAAACCTCGAGGATAACAAAAGCTACTAAATCTCTCGAGCTGAGAATGAACCCATCCGCGAAGGGGGCCGAGAATGTTTGCAATATACAAGGTTTATGTGAAAATATTAGCAATCCCTAAGCGATTGTTGAATGTTATGACTTTAATCGCTACGTCTTTGGCGAGGGTGTATGCTCGACAGGATTCTGGTTAGCAAGTTGCTAGAATCCTATATAATGAGATTCATCCACAGGAGTTCGCTTTTCTTTGATCAACCGTTCTGAATCTCCCAATCCTATACAGCAGCTTCATTTCTTTGGCCAGCTAAGACTTCATTCACACTCCCGAGTATGAAGACTTATACCACCCTTGCTCCCCTCTTGGCATCAGCTCTCTTCATCTCCACCTCTCTTGCGAAGGTGCGATTCGCAGGCGTCAATATTGCAGGATGTGATTTCGGTTGCACCAACGACGTTAGTGACCCCACAGCCTGATTTCTGTTTGCCCTACTCCTATTCTAACAACGTCAAACGCAGGGTTATTGCGGGGGCACTGATTGCCCGTCGGGTCAAGGACCGGGACAGATGCAACACTTTGCGTACGACGACCACCTAAACGTCTTTCGCCTCCCCGTAGGCTGGGTATGTGTTTTCGAATCCGTTCATCCTTCTTTTGTGCACTCATAATGAGTCTGTAAACATGTCGCGGGAGCACACTAAGCTTTTTTTTCCCTTCTCTTTCTCTTGATACATCACGGAAGTCGATTTTCCAACTCAACAAGGCAATACTGACTCCGAATCTACCAACAAAGCAATATCTCGTCAACAGGGTTCCCGGCGGTCCTCTCGATCCCACATACTTCGCCGACTACGACGGCATTATGCAAGCCTGCCTTGTTACCGGCGCGTACTGCATCATAGACATTCATAATTATGCTCGTTGGGACGGCAACGTCATTGGCCAGGGAGGCCCTACCAATGACGAATTCGCCTCAGTCTGGTCCCAGCTCGCGCAAGCATACGCCGGACAATCAAACGTCATATTTGGCCTCATGAACGAGCCCCACGATCTCGACATCAACATGTGGGCCGACACACTTCAGGCCGCCGTGAACGGAATCCGCAACGCCGGCGCCACATCCCAGCTGATCTTACTTCCAGGTATCAACTACGGCGCCGTTGGCGGCTTCGACTCGAGCTCGGGGCCCGCGCTGTCCGCGGTGCAGGACACCGACGGCTCGAAAGATAAACTAATTTTCGACATGCATCAGTATCTAGACTATGACACGTCGGGCGGGAACCCCGAGTGCGTCACCGACCAAACCGCCAATCTCGGCTACCAGGCGGACTATCTACGGTCGATTGGCCGCCAGGCTTTCCTGACCGAGACTGGGGGTGGGAATACCGATAGCTGCGTTCAATACATGTGCTCGCAGCTGGCGTATCTCAACAACAATGCGGATGTATATTTGGGATGGGTTGGTTGGGCTGCTGGTTGGTTCCCCTTTCCTTGGCCTCGGCGCTCTTATTCACAAAATTAATTGAAGCTAACAAACTGTGTCCAGGGGCTCTCGATCCCAACAGCGTCCTCAGTGAGGTGCCCGACGGAACCACAGACACCCTGCTTGTAAACAGGTGTATTGCTGGGGAGTTCCAGTAGTGCGACTGCCGCCACCTCTAAAGGACCGACAGTAAAAAGATTTGCTCTCTGAACTGTGGGACAACAAGAAAGAACCGTTCCAGATTTGTCGTACGTGTTGTGTCATAAGGTATTACAAAACATGTAATGGATATAGTGGAAGGGAAGGGGTTGGGGAGGCACTTTCTAGTCCATTCGATTATTTACCGCTCTGTGTTGGAGCTCGGAAACTTCTCTTTTGTGCATCTTTCTCGATTGTCGAAATGAGGATTACATCCGTTCTTCCACCCTTCCTCAACCTCCTCGAATCCCTTCTCCTCCACAGCAAAACTCACTTCCCAGTAACCTATCGAGGGCGCTTCGCATGTCAAATGCTTGGCTACATACTACTGGATAGCGATTTTTAACGGTATGCGGGGTTGGCGTTGGCAGGAGAGTGGGACTTTGGGGCTGGGGACGGAAGAGGTGGAGAGGGGACGGGGGAAGGTGGGTGGTGGGGTGGTGGAGAGATGGGGGGGGGGTTTTTTCAGGTGGGGAGGATGCGGGGTTTAGAAGGTGAGATTGGTTGGTGAGTGAGTGAGTGAGTGGTTCGATAGGGATAGGGGGAGTGGTGGGGAGTGGTGGGGAGTGGAGAGTGGTTAGGAGGGAGGGTGAGGATGTGAGTGATTGAGAATGGTTAAAGTGTTGATGTATAATACGTAAAACTAGTTCGGGTATTTATATCTGTACATGCGCATACCAAGGACAATCGCACTCAATATATAAAAACCCTTTTTCTGGAAATGCCACTGATGGGACCGAGGCTAAGTAGCCAAGGAAAAGAGACCAGCGACCAAGACCGAGCCGATGATGGGCTTCATGTAGCCCAACGAAGCGCGTGTTATCGGCGCACTCGAGTTGGCTTTGAAAGTCGCGATACTCGTAGACGACGCTGTGGCGATACTCGGAGACGACGCTGTGGCTGAGAGATTCCTAGTTGGGGTGGAAATATTGGCGCTGGCCGATGACATTGTCATGGGTGACGATGTCGAAGAGTTCAAGACCGAACTTTCCAATGAGGGCCTCGTCCATGCGTACGAGGATAAGCCAGTAGTTGGGAACGGTAGCGCAGAAGTTATGGCGTTGCTGCTCAATGACGTCCATGTAGGGAACGGAGTAGTAGCGCTGCCCACGGGCGTCACGTAGCTCGCGTGAGTAATATGGGATATCGTAGACGTGGAGGGCATAGATGTCGACGACAGCGATCCGCTAGGGTTATCATTCGTGCCCTGCCCCGTCAAGGGGTCGATCCAGACGCCCAGATGATTGTCGCAGCATTGCGCAGCGGCGGTGCCGTTGCCGCAGCAGTAGCTTTGGTCGGAGCATTGGGTGACGGTTACGTCGTTGTTGGCCATGTTTAGATCCGTTTGGGCTTCGATGACACCTTGGTCTGCGTGGGTTGAGATGTTAGCTAGAATCAATTAATGCAGGAGGGTGCCAACTGACTGAACCCAGAAACGCATAGTTTGACACAACTTGGGCTCTTCCACGTAGGATCGGTGCAACTATCACGCCAAGTATTCCCATCATAACCGCTCTGGCACAATCCATCCGGTGTGCAGGTATCCCATGGCGCGCAGCACATACTGTGTTTCGCGCTGGCGTTGCATGGCTGGTAGGCAATGCCTTGATCGGCTTGAGCGCCTACGTTCTGGTCTGTTCCATTGGGGAAGTAGCAAGACGCTGATACCACTGAAGAAAAAAGGAGGGACGCAAGGAGGAGCGAAACAGTCCGGCGTGAGGTGGTGATAGTCATGGTGGTTTAGCGGAGGGATGATGAACTTGCGACGCGGAGAGAAGGGAACGGAGAGGAAAGGACTGGAGAGTCATGGTAGACACTAATAAATAAAAGTATAGTGTTCCAACAGTTTGATGAAACACGTCTGACATTATTACGGTCTTCCGCAGCTTGGCTGAAGATATATTCATAGGTCGAAGCGGTTGAGAGCTGAGGCGCAGTGGACGGCGTGACGGCCTAGCGTGGCACGATTAATAGACCCAATTTAAAACATGTACCTCCGTACTATGCTACGGCGGGTTACAGCTGGCCGGGGGGTTGAAAAAGTTGAGCCGGGGTCGGAAAAAATTCTTGACGTCGGGTTGAACTTTAAAATTGGCATATGCCCCGCACATCCAAGATCTGACGTCGGGTTGGAAAAGCTCCGGGCCCTATGCGAAGCATATGCCAAGCGAGGTCACAAAAAAATTCACATCTGATCATCAAAGCCTCGTCTGTGCATATGCGTAGCATCAACTGAGCACAAAGAAACATCGATGAACGACTTGAAGATGAGTGTCACACTTCGCATATGTCGCGCATATACTGAGAAGAAACTCAGCTCGCTCAAGATTCATTCAATGCAAATGTTGAAAACAACGAGAAAAGCGATGATGCAAATCATGAGCTGAACAACGAGAATGAAGAAGAAAACGCACGAGAAAGATCTGATGAGCTTGTTGAATAACATGTCACAAATTGAGTTCATGATTTCGCATGTTTTGTGCATATGCTAAGCATATGTAGAAGAATCTTCGCTCGTCTTGCTATTCATGATATAGAATATGCATGACCTGTGATTGTGCTGTTTTCTCGATGCTTCGCTCAAGCTGTGCATATGCACGGCTTCAATACTTCGCTCAAGCTGTTTGTCTTCTAGCTACTTTAGCTATATAACATCAATTCTTGAGCTCATGATTAGCATATGCAGAAAGTTGAGCCGGGGCCGGGATCAAAAAAAAAAGTTCCGGCCCTGGCTCAACTTTTCCAACCCCCCACCAACTGTAACCCCAGATATATCATAGGTTGAAGCGGTTGAGAGCTGAGGCGCAGTGGACGGCGTGACGGCCTAATAGACCCAATTTAAAACATGTACCTCCGTACTATGGTACGGGTAGGTACTCAGAAGCCATGAGGCTTAGTCAATCTAACACATTGCATGTTGCTAAACATCAGACATTATCAGATTTCACCACGGTGCATTGCGTACAATAGTAATGCGGAAACGAGGTGTAGTCGCTGTCTCTTGCGGCTCTGGCAGTACTCGACTTGAAAATGCAAGGCCGGCTGTATCTCGCTATGCTATCATCCAACCTACTCATGTTCTGTGCTTTGATCGAAGCATTCCCAGCGACATCTGAAGGACTGTGGACTTCGAGCAACGCATCATTGCTATGGGGCCCATATCGGCCCAACCTGTACCTTGGCATACGGCCACGGATACCAAATTCGTTGCTTATGGGCTTGATGTGGTCCAACGCCGATAATCCTCGAGATATCTCGAAAAGTATGCATCGAAAAGACTCCAACTGCACTGTTCTGTCCACTAATTCTGGCTAAACCTTAAGATCTTCGGCACACATGCGAGCAAGATGAGGGTATGGCAGGCTACGGTTGGACAGCCTACGATGTCCGGAAAGGAGGCATGCAAATTATCAACGATACCGGAAACGGACTGGATTTAATTACCCAGTTCGCCAAGGTCTCTGATGAACGTAGTGAGAAATGGGGCTTGAGAGTCAAAGGTATCCCAAGGGCGAATGCACACGACCACCAGAAGACCACTGTGATATTCTACCTTGGAAGTGAGGATTCAAGTTCAAGGATAGAATGCACGGAAGGGCACAAGATCGACCCTTCCCACAGTGATATAGTCTGTGACGGCACGATGGTCGGCTTGCGCAACTTCAAGGTACATTTCCCAGACCACCGAGGTGATAGCGAGTCTCTTCAAAGGACGTCTGTCAAGAGTTTGACATTTCCCGCAGACACTATCTGGCAGGCGAAATCGATATTTATCAACCAACTCAAGGGCAGTGACTCTTACGAAGGAATGATTGCAGATAATCCTGGAGAAGGAAATCTTCATTATCCTGGACTGGGACATGGACCTCGCTCTGGAAATCGTCTCAAGTTGGTTCGATTTGATGGACGAAAATGGCTGGATCGCTAGGGAACAGATTCTTGGCCCTGAGGCGAGAAGCAAGGTTCCATCGGAGTTCCAGACACAATACCCGCACTATGCGAATCCACCAACTTTGTTTTTGGTTGTCCAGGCATTTATCGCAAGACTCAGTGGGGTGTTACCCTTCTCAGGAGCTCCAAGTCGGTATTTGAGTGACCCTGCGGCAGGAAAAGCCTTTCTGAAGGCTATCTATCCAAAAATGAAGAAACACTATGAATGGTTTTGTCGAACACAGGCTGGCAATTTAAAGAATTATCAACTTCCCGGTTCTGGCTTCAATCAAGGATACCGATGGCGAGGTCGCACACCACAACATATCCTTACCAGTGGCCTTGATGATTACCCTCGTGCGCAGCCACCACATCCAGAGGAATTGCATGTGGATGCTCTCTGTTGGGTTGGCTCTATGGCTGTGGCCTCGCGGAAGATCTCAGCTTTTCTTGGCGAGAAAGAAGAAGAGAAAATATTCTCGAAGGATGAGACCGACGTGGTTCGAAGTATTGATGGAATTCACTGGTCTGAGCCCGACCAAGCATATTGCGATACAACTGTAATAGATGGAAACCAGGTAGAAAAGGTCTGCCACAAGGGCTACATTTCCCTGTTCCCGTTCCTCACCGGTCTTATGAGCCCAGACCACGTTCATCTTGAAGCCGTGCTGAATCTAATACGGGATCCTGAGGAACTTTGGAGTCCTCATGGCCTCCGCAGTCTTAGCCCCAAGGACAAGTACTATGGCACGGATGAAAACTATTGGAGAAGTCCAGTCTGGATCAATATCAATTACATGGTGATACAAAGATTATTGGTAATTATACTCCGTCTACCTCCTCCTTCTTTCGGCCAAAGAGTATCATAGCTCATTCAGTGATCAGGAATTCGCTCAACAGCCAGGCCCACATCAGCAAAAAGTGCTCGAAATATACACGGAGCTTCGGCGAAACCTGGGAAACACAGTTTTCAAATCCTCGAAGGAGACAGGCTTTGCATGGGAGCAGTATAGCCCAAACACCGGCAAAGGCCAAAGAACTCAGCATTTTACAGGTTGGACTTCACTGATCGTGAGGATTTTAGCAATGCCTGATCTCCAATCGGGATCTCGGCCGCAGATGCCCGGGTACATTAATCAAGAGACTGACACAGATGGCTGGGGCATGACGCTAAGCCTGATGGTGATGGGGATATTGCTGATCTCTTTTTTGTTTCGAAGAAGGCTCATGAGGTTTTGTAGGCGATAGATGGAAACGTGATCAGAATAAGATACTTCTTGTATTACCATAACCTACTGCACTTCTCGGTCATACTGGTACTGGAATAGGTCCGGATTCACGGACTGCAACCAGCCAGACAGGGTTGGACACTGCCAGTATTATCTCAAGGACTGGGAAAGAGTTGAAAAGGTTTACGATAACCTGCGTCTCGAACGGGGTATTTCGATCGTTAATCGACTCCTCACAATCATATCTCCCAGTGGCCCACCTTTCCACAAAGCTAGGAAAGATTTGCCAATACCGCAGGCGCTTCAAAACTGGGCTTTATCAGGACCAAACACTCCGAGCTTTATGGAAAGATTAGCAGAGGATAAGGGAGTCAGCAATTTCGTAACATTTCAGCCTGACGGGAGACTAGCCGTGGTTGAGCCGAATGGTAATTTCCTTGGTAAATATTCACCATCCTTAAATATCTTATCAATTCCTTACGTGCTAGAGATATTTCTGCACTCTACTCACACACACAGCTAGCTAACGACATTCTTTCGCCGTACGTCACCATAGAGTGCGTGGAGACCAGCTCAAGCATTTTCGCTACTGACCTTGACCCGAGTCTCTACGACAACATTCGGCTTTTTGAGAATAATAACATCTTCAGTTTCGAGCCCAGTTGAAAGACCATTGCCTTGAATTCAATGGCACTACTCAAATCTTGAGAGCAGATTTCGAGACGGACATTCGATCTCGCCATAATCATAAATCACCGAATTCTCGAAATGATGAATTTCCTGTCTTCGAAACTAGTGTTGCTGGCTAAAGAGGCTGCACCACAGATGAGGGGGCTCATGACCTGGCTCCGAATCAAGATATTATTCCTTTGCCACTGCTGAGAACTAGAGCTACCTTCGGTAGTTTTGTGAGCCTTCTGGGTCAGAACAGCGTCTTTGCCTCATTCAACTCACTTCAATAGATTTAGTCGCTTAGATAGAGGAAGTTCTTGGCGCCTCAGGGCGGCTTCCGGTACAGGGCAATCAATTGTCGTCTTCCACCTTTTCAATGAAGCCAGACGACGGAAAAGACTAGCATGTCCCTGAATGTTTTTCACCGCCCCAGTTGTAACTTTAAGACTTGGCCACCCCCTTTTCGATTTTTCATATCATGTCTTAAATCTTGTCTTTCATCCTATCAAATAAGTCTTCTTTCTTTAAAAAAAGTGTTTAAAACTGAGATTTAAAAAAAAACATTTGTATTTACAGTTTCAAGTTTAAGTAAAGAAACCCGTTCCAAGATGCTGAGAACAGGGGCGAATTGGGTTTGATTTCATTGAATGTCACCCAAAACCAACAATCACACTACCTGCTTTTATCCCCCCCAACTGATGACTGATGTTTCATCTACGATGCTTAGCTGTAACGATGTAATTTCACGTTATTCAGGCCGATAAAAAGAAAAATTAAATTATCCTTGATCGATATTTCTTGGTCAAAAAGTTACCTACTTATACTCTCAACGCCACTATATATTGTTGAAGGAATGAAGAACTATCGCAATAAGCAGCTTCTACTTAGGTCCCAAAATAGAGTGAGATGTTGCTTCCAGGTAACGGGAACGAGCATCTCTGATTGAATGTCCTGGGCACTTCTTTGAGAGTAAGGGCCCCCGGAATAGACTGTATTCACTTTGTCGGTAGGTATCATGATGTCGAGTTTAAACAGTTTCTTGACACGGGTGTACAGTGCGCTGAAAATAGATGTCGTCGCCTTTTTTTTGGGGGGGGGGCATAAAAATCAGTTATCGATTGTTTTTCTTTGTCTTCCAATCTTTGCTCTTCGTTTCTCTGGCCGCGGTGTTTTTCGTTTTACTCTTAGTAAAAAGGTAGTTTTATCGATTCCTCGTTTTCGTGAATCTTGAGTGTACCCTGGGCCACATGTCTGCTTTTTTCATCTCGGGCCCCCTAGGTTATGTACACCTTCTTCCATCAAGCTCCTAAGAATTGCCGCCGGAACCGTCATAGCTCCTGCTGGCGGCTTCGGGACTTGGCTGTCGTCGGGCCACTAGACCTGCTTGCGTTTGACCTTCACGCTCTACCACGTCCCGGTTTCCACCCCCGACAGGCGACTGAGCGTTCTTTTAGTAACCACCTGTTGCCGTAGCGGACGCTCTGTGAATTGGAAAGAGCGGTGAGAACGAGCCGTGTTGAAGAATATTTGGTTATTGGAGAATATGCTCTTCTTCCAACAGAGACGATGATATATTGGAGAAATTATCTTTGAGGTCTATGTTGGAAACAGGGAACAGTACTGTTACCCCTGTGGTTAGCAATCTCCGCTCCGAGCCCTATAGCTGGGGCTAGGGGATTGAGAGAGTTTTCACCTCCTTCCTCCCTTCGTAGCTGCCTACAGTAGTTCAACCAATATATATATATATGCTCCATCGGACTTCCATATACCAAGAGTCTATGCTTCGATAACATGCGCCTCTTGCCTCTTTGCCGCGCAAGATCCGGATTCCCGCCCTTCTGACCTGTGCACCAACTCATTCCCTTTACATGCTCCCGAATGTAGAATCGTATGAGGAGGAACTATTTCGCCAGCAGTCGGGATTTGCAGCAATATCGTTTCTTCAACGAAGTCTGTCACGTGCCCGAATTGGCTGACGGCCGCTGTATCGGCTGCGAAGAACAAGCCATTCATCCCACTGCGAAGCATGGCCGTTTGAGTGGAATGGGGAATCGTAATCTTGGCGGAGCCGGAGAGGAAAATAACGTATCTTTCGATTAAGTCTTAGCAATGTCGATCAAGGGATGAAGGAACACTCACTGCGGTGCAGGCGCATTGTGAGCACCACCATTGGTTCCCGCTGGAACTATACTATAAGTTCCGCTTAATAGGTTGCCTAGCCGCGTTGAGGAAGTTCCTTGAACACCCGGTTGAGTGGAGGTGGTGAAAGGATCCTCGAATTACCAGCATTCAACGACGGAGTTGCCATTTTCAGCAGCTGTGGTTGTGACGTTGAGAAACCTCGCTGCCCCGACACTAATGCTTGGTAGGATTAGGAGGACGGAGATAATGGCGGCGTGACACCCGAAGTTCATGGCGATGGTGATTGAAGAAGGAAGATTAGTGGTGGGAAGTATGAATAATCTGCGTGCTGGTGTGCGCAAGTATATCATTCATTCATGCACGCATGGACATGTTCAGGTTTTATATCTGCAGGACAAACACCCTCTAGGCAGTGTCAGCTTCCATCCCGCCACATGGAGGAGATGATAGGCGGAAAACATGCTCGACATTCTCTGTTTATTTAACCAGCGCTTTCTGGAGAGATAAGAACGCATGCAGGCACTGTAGAGGTGTTGACTGATCTCGCGTGAAAGCGGGGAGGGTTGGGGTTATACCAGATGATGACTACGGAAGTACTGCATGGTTTTACAGCGAAGAGTTGGGTGGCAGTACTTATCACGCTTCTCTGAATGGCTCTGATATGCACAGATTCCCCAGACTACAGGCTGATTTCTTTCATACCCGATATCGACATCTGTAGGCTGTAGCCTCTGTAGGACAGCCCCTTTCCACCTTCCCCTGGAAAAAAAACCCCACATCCCTCCCCAACCCCCATCCCCACAGCGCAAAAACCGCAACCCCACACTCCCCACACACACTCCACCCCCTCAAACCCCCAATCTCCCTAACGGAACCCCCCCCCCAAATAGCTACTATACTACTATACTACCACCATCCCATTCTCCCTTACCCGCCGCCACTCATCTTGTATATGTACTACTGCTACTATACCTATGTATAGCATGCATGCACGTATGTATACATGTATGTATGTATGTATGTATGTATCGCAGGACGACAACATCCCCCGGCCAAAAGAAAGGAAGAAAAGCGGCGTTTCGCGTTATTTTTTTTTGGAAATGGGGATAAGGATGGCGATGAGGGGTAAGGATGAGGGTACTGTAGATGTATCGTATCCCGTATCTTATTTGTTTTTGTGGAGAGTTGTGGGGAGAGTTGAGAAGAGGGGGGGGGGGGGGGGGCACGGCGGTGTGGGGGGTGGAGAAAAGAGAGGGAAGAGAATAATTTGGATAGTAATCGGGTCGGGGCGGGCTTTGTATCATGATCAAAGATATCTGTATTATATTATATATAAAAGATGAAAAGTGGGGTTTTTGCTCGTGGACCACAATAAGATTTGTTTTTCCCTTTTTCCCTTTTTTCCTTTTTTGGGGAGGGGAAGGGGTGTGAATGATCCTTTTCACCTTCAACCAAAAGAAAAGCCGTTTTTACAATCTTTCCAACATACATTTGTCGGGAGTACAGTACCTATATATATATATATATATTCACGCAAATTACTTCCAGCTCCAGCTCACCTACATAAACTCGGTTGTTGTTTTATTCCGTCTCATAAACATCCCATCCATCAATCTTCTTGCTCACTTGCTCGCTTTCTTACATCCTCGATAACTTGCTCATTATGCTCATGATGAAAATGTCACAACGACAGTAATATCAGAAAAAAATGGCCACAATGTCGTTGAACAACCAATTTCTTCTTCTTGAAAAGATGGGGTTTGAAGCTTAAATGAATGAATAAACGCACTGCTGCTCTCTTAGAACAGCAGAAATCAATCACGAACTTTTATGCAACGGGATGAATAGTTTGAACTTTCTGGCTCTTAGTTGGTATAACTGACCCAACGAGCCCTCGTCATCAATTTTTGAATAGGTAAGCTTCTGGTGAAGCCAGTCTAAGTGTTGTGGAACGGAGCTCCTTAGCCACCCCCTTGCCTCTCATAATTTTGCCCTTCCCCGACCCTCAGGCGGCCTTCCACACTCTGTGACCTTGAGAGTCGTAGCGTCGATATTTTCAAAAGCTGTCTTGCCCAACCAATTCGAGAACCCCATCCACCCTCTCCGGCGCGCTTGTCCGATGCAGTAACTGTGGTCGTTTGAGTCGGGCTATGGGACCTTTGCGGGTCTGCTGGGATGGTTTTATTTGCGTAAGGTTTTCAACTAGTTCCGCCGACTCTGCACGTTCAGCTCTCTCGGATGCTGGGGGCATTGATAGAAGTGAAGGGAGGAGAGATGGCCTTCGTTGCGCTGGAGGGGTGGTTTGTGAGGTTGGTGAGATGGAGGGGTTGAGAGAGGGGTTTCGTAACGTATGCGAGAGTTGTTTAGGGATAGGATCTGGAGGAATCATTGAGGTTCCTTTTTCTGTCGCGTCGTTTTTGGCGGGTTGTAGGGACGAGGATTCTGGCGAGGAAAGCGAGAGTTGGCGCTCATTGTTTCCGACTCGTTGGGGGGCGTTATATTTCGTATCTAGGGCCGAGACGAAAGGCCGTCGTCCAACATTCCCAATCACGCCAAGGGCATCTTTGCTCTTCTGGAACATCGAAGGGCTTCGGGCAGGTTCCATGGGCTTTTCGGTGCCACCTTCTTGTGGGATATCTTGCGAGTAAATTGAAGACCTCGGTACCCGCTTCTCAATGGATTCGCTCTCTGCACAGGTAATTAGGCTTTCGAATTGCAGCTCGGACATTCGGTCGGCTCCTTCCCATGGTCTTTTCTCCGTGCGATCTTCATCTAATAATCTTGTGGTATATCGCGTGTACATATCTACTAAGACTGTTTTCATGACTACCAATTTAGCTTTAGCGTTAGGAATGTTGGCATGCAAAGTCATAGACTGTAAAGATACTCACTAGCTAGGGATAGTTCTCTTCCAATACAACCTCGAGGGCCGCTGGAGTAGGTCCACATACTCTTGGCAAGGGTGCGGTAGCTCTCTCGCGGGACAAGCCAGCGGGAAGGGTTGAAGGTTTCCGGAGAAGGAAAGATATTGGGTTGTCGGTTTATGAGGTATGGTTGGGACGAAACGATTGTCTAAAAGCATATACATATCTTTTTAGTAGCCATAATGGTAAAATCATAATAGATTGCTAGTATCAATAGAATAGGGGCACTCACACCCGCAGGAAGGAAGTAGCCCGAGATTACACAGCCTCCTGGAGGCACCACTCGAGTCTGGTACGAAGAGATGGTGTCAACCAATCGAAGACATTCCATGATTACCGCGTTGAGATACGGTAAGCTGTCGATCATAGCGAAAGTACGATCCTTAGCATCAAGTGGAACTGAGGTCAGGAGTTCGACGCGTAATTTTGACTGAACTTTGGGATGCAAACTCAGAGTTCGAGTCATGAACTCCAGAGCTGCTGGTACGGCGTCTTGTCCGGCTACTGAAAGCTATTGTTAGGAGGTTTGACAAGATTTCAGCATCTTTGAGGATCAAACCGCAGTGATCCATGATCTCGCTTGCTCTCTCGTTCCAACTCAATTGGCGGCCCGTCTCAGAATCTCGCCATGCCAACATCTTCCTATACGGACTATATTTGAAGCCCGATAAGGGTTTGTCGGTATAATCTCTTTCTTCCAGTTGCAATTTTGCTTCGTACTTCGCAATCAGCCCCGAAAGCCATCTTTGAGCGTTCGCATGAGCAATGGGTCCATTCGTAGCTACGAAACGACCGATATACTTGAACGGTATCTCACTCTCCCAGAAGAAAAACGTATCACGTCTCTCATCATGACAAAGATCCATCATTTCCATACCTAGATCCTTCATTGTATTTGCGCCACTTCTCAGCCTGTCTAGGAAAGATGTGCCATCCTTTCCGGAGAAAGCGAATGCAGTGAAAACGTCGGCTTGCAAGGCTCGAAACACATTGCGAATAACAAGTGGGCCACTAATGCCGAATACTGTATTTTCATTACTGATCTGCCCATCAATGAACCTTAGCAACGTCGCGGTCCGTGCCTTGATGATATTTTGCACCTGTGACTGCGAGATGGATGTTTTTGAGTAAGCAGAAGCAAATACACGCCGACGTTTAGCATGAGCCTGTGCAGGGCCAAAGGAGAACATGTTTTGACTCCTACACTTGTCATGCAAAGCTCGAGGAATAAAAAGTGGTTTCTACTAACGCAAAATTCGAAAACACATCGTACCAGGCTGATCTATCAAACCCCCCACCAAACACGGTTTGCACACCATCTGTAGTCATTATCGAGACTTCATTGGGGCCTGTTCTTACGACTGGCTGGAAGCCATGGCTGCCGGAAGGATTGAGATGGGCGCTGTAGTGGGCATGCCGAACGCTGTAAAAATATTTCGTGTAAAGAAGATGACAGCGAGTCCATCGCGCAGACCAGTGGATAGTAGGGAGCTTTGCGAGTGGAGATAGACAATTGTAGTATACCGCACGCAGTAGGACAACCACGATGGCCGCGAGTATGAGCCATGGGTTCATGTTTCGTAGGGAGGAGAGACAATTTTGATATAACTAGAATTGGAGGGTTAACGGTTGTGAAAAGTTGGTGCTCTTTCGGATACGGCATTGGATGTGGAAGGTGCAGTCGGCAGGGCTTTTTTTTTTAGGTCACTATAATTCTTGTTGTACTCATGAGGTTTTTTAAGAGTGAGGGAAAAGAATGATTGATGAACATATCTCTTCTCCTTTGATTACGAGGATTGGGCTGTGGATGGAGGACAAGCCAATGCTATGTGTAAGCTGACAAAGTAGTAATCAAAGAAAAGCTGATTACTAGATTGCCCATGCATAGCAGAGTCTGGCCACGATTCGCCCTCAGGATATGAACAGAGTAAATCTACACGCTCGTAGTTCCTTGGAAAAGATGGGCTGCTTTGATGTGGCGTAAGCCTGACTGGCATATACCATGCTACAGACTAGATCCAGCTCTTGCCTACCTGAAGATGTTTTTGCGGTCCACAGTGACGACCAAGAACAGGTCCTCGAGCGACAATCAACTATTGCAAATGTCATCGAACTAGTGGGGGACGTTGCGCGGCATCGGACAAGGATGTCGTTGGAGGAGTCTTGCAGATAAAGACATCAGTTGGCCTGCTGCTCATTGCACAACTCTGCTGAGGTAGCAGTACAAGGCGAGATCTTCCCTTTACTAGGTCTTTATGGCGCATTGCAAATTTACTCGAACGAGGTTCAGCAGTAGGCGAGATTTCTAAGCCAGTGAGTCTCCCCTGATTACGCCACACTGGGGTAGGCGGAGCCTTCAACTGCGCATGGTGGTCCAAACGGAGAATTAAGACGACCCAATACGCGAAAGGGATCTATCAACGATCGAGAATCATCCTAGTGTATCGAATTAGTTCATGGGAAAGCCTTGATGGTAAGATCTGCTATGCGCCTAAGCCGCTTTTCGATGCTCTCGAGCCGGAATCCATCTTCGGTTGTAAGATAGGACGAATGTATTGTGACCCGTCGAGGACGCTTGGATACTTGCAACGAGGAGGATGGAGAAAGAAAGTAGAGGCTAAAGTACCCCGGAAAGATGCTAGAGGGACGGCTCCACACACGGCTCGGCTTCGACAAGACGAAAACATTAGCAAGAAGAACACCATTGAGTCATGATCCTCGAGTTTCAAAAGTGGCCTCTCAACATTCAGCCTTTCATGCCCTTTGGCCCGATCGTAATTGATAATCTTGGAGATCAGGCAGCACAGAGGGAAATTTGTAGCAGTGATGCTTCAAAGGAGAGGGGGTGAGATTGCCTACTGGAGAGAGATTGAAGATCGTCAAAACCAATGTTTTCTCGACGGGAGCACGGGCCCTCGCACACAAAGGACGGTGCGTTTTTTGGCTGGCAGATAACCTTACCTTACAGTCCTTAAGGTAAGGTAAAATTGGCTTTTCCAGTGCAGCAGAAGCAGCCTCTTTCAAGACGGAAGCTTATGCATCATGCAGCACGCCTTCCGGGGTTTTTGCTGATAGAAGAAGCGTTAAATCGAATCGCAATGCATAACACCTTTTAGCAAGATCCCCCAAACATGAGAAAAAAAGAAATCTTGAAAGACTTGACAATGCTTTCCTCCATCCTTATACTTGGGCTGGTCCACGCTCAGCTCAAGCTCGTTGCTGGCGTCTGAATCTTGATCAAAATGGAAGTGGTAGCGTTGCCACGGGCAGACCTTCTATTCGTACTTGACGAGCAGTTAATTCTTCGGCTTGCGAGTGGCCTTTGTCTCGCACTGCAAACCCTAGCCTGCTCACACGAAAGGAGAAAAAACAAATCAGCAGGGCTCGGTGTAGTCGAGTGTCAACGGTATTTGCTTTCAAAGATTCCGCGAAACTGAATTCAAGTCTTTTGAGCTTGACAGCATAGGAATGGGAAGTAGGATTCCGCAGATGGTTGACTGGGACCATCATGTCGACCAGGTCTTGGAGCAAGTAGCAGCTGAATAGCGGTGCGGTCCGGTGCGCAAGAAGGTATCCAGGTGTAAAGTTGACTTGACTTTATCCAGGCGTGCCAGGGACCGTTCAAACGTTGAGACTTGAGAAGTTGAGATGCGCTCGGGATCCAGATTTAGTCCGAATGGGGTTTAGTGGCGGTAGAATACCCCAGAACTCACCCCCTGCATCTCGGTCGCGATCTTGAGATCGTGAGATATCCAAGACATCTATGGATGTATCTCTTTGGTAGATACTCGTACTTCGGGTGGCCACTGGCCAGATGTGCTTCTGAATCAACGACAAGAATAAAAAGAAAAGACGCTTTGTCATGTCGATTAAGGCGTCAGCAGGCCTCGTCATCCGAGACCTCGTGACCTATGATGGATCCTTGAGAAAGAAGTGTTATCTATCAATTTATCAGTTCCCTGCATCTTATGGCGCAGTCCAAGCGTCCAAGCGCTCAATGCGTCCGAGGCTTGAGGGCGCAGGTACAATCAATCCTTCGCAATCTTGATCGTGGCTCCGTACTCTACCTGCCCCCGTCGTTCTTTAATCCGTCACTCGTTCACATCTCAAGCTCGGGTTGTAGAGCAACGCAAAGCTCTGGAGCCATTCTTTCCCTCCTGTCGTCAAGATGCACTACAAAAAACCAATCTTCACTGGGCTCGCTACCGCTGCATTCGTCATCGGTGGAAGCGCGCAGGCGTGTGCGAGCAGTTACTCGTCGTGTAACCCCCAAGGTGCCACAGCAACCGCGACGCCCACTGTTGGCGGCGATCTTTCGCCGCTGTATGTTGACTTGCTGCATTCGATCAGCGGAGTCTCGAAGCACAAGAGGCTAGTCGAGCGATTTGGAGATCTTCTAGGTGTACGGGACACGATAAGCGGAGTGTGCTGTAAGCTTATCGATTGTCCCGAATCTATCGTAATTCTAGATGCTAAGATCCAGCCAGGTGCTCAGGGCACCCAATGCCTACTCATGCAAGATTTCAACCTCCCCTTCTGCTATGTAAGCCTCTCTACCCTACCACCATCCTCCACCTCCTTTCCTAACCCCTCACCCAGGACAAATTCACAACCAACTACTTCCTCCCCGGCGGTGCCCAGGGCCAAGTTGTCTCGGGCAATTACACCTCTCCCGACGGCTCAAAAGCAAACCTGCTGACAGGAGACTACACCCTCGCCAACGGCACCTCCGGCAACATCTACACCCTCACCCCAGCCTCCAAGCCCAATACAGCCACTCTGTCCGTGCCCACACAATTCACGGGCACCGGCGTTGGGGGCGCGATCCCGTCAAATTCGCTTGGGCAGCTGGTTACGTATACGACCACGATCCCAGGCACGACGAAGCCCGCTACTACGATTGCGGCGCAGACTGTCACGCAGAGTTTGGCTAGTGGTGTGACTGCAAACCCCGTCTCAACCGTCGCCGCAACCACGATCCCTGGGACTACGATTCCTCCGCAGGCAACGACCATCGTAACAGAACTCAGCAGCTCATCCTCCAGTTCAACAAGTCCAACCATTTCAGGCTCCGCAGGCGCTTCATCGCCTGCGAAAGCCGGAACGGGATATGTTACCCCAAAAGACACCATCGCCGCTGCAGCCGCTGGATTCGGGTTTGTGCTATTCACCTTGTTCGGGTTATGACGCGCTGAGCAACTTCGGTACACTATCGTGCAGGATTCGATAGCAATTAGCTACGAGGGATATGGAAATTGGGAGATTGCGGCTGTATTTATAACGCATCGGCTTAGTCTTTTCGTGTACCCGCTAGAGATACCCAACAGATTTTCCTACTTTAGTTACGTGAAATTTTAGCCATGTAGTTTACTCGATAGCTGGTACTGCTTTTTCCAAGCCAAATCGTCCCATCGTTTTTAACTCATGCGTTCTCGATCAAGGAAGACGGAATTTTAGGCGTGATGGCTGCAATGAATAACATCTGGCTGCATATCTTCCAGCTCCTACCTCCTCATCCAACCCCCCCCCTAGACCCTCAGCTTCCCTCGTTCTATCACTATTCCCATTGCTTAAGGAAACAAATCTCTTCTGTAATCAAGATTGATCTGCTAATGCTTTGATGATAAGCGGTCGGTCGTTGATTGAATTGATTTGGTTTTGAAACGTACCGGGTTTTTTGTGCTTTGGGAGTTGGGGCTGGGAATCGTTTGGGAAGATGGGGGGGGGGGAATGTAGAGATGGGGATGGGGATGGGGATGGGGATGGAAATGGATGGAGACTTTGGGGGGGGGGGGGAAGGGGTTGGAGAAAACTGGGTCGATTAGACTTATGTACAGTCGGACTTTGCTTGCATATAACGTAGATCCGTTAAATCAAAACGTGTCGCGCTAAGTCTATTACACTAGGTAAAGAATCAATAACAAAGATTAAAAGTATCAATCACTAGGCTTTAAGGAAAAATGAATAATCTGAAGATTTTATGTACCTCTGAAGAGTGTATCATATGTAAAAGAAAATTACTCCCGTTATTTTACAGTGATAGCGATATTTAACGGAATTACCATACCAAAAAAAAACCGTGAAATCTTCAATTTCGTTCCGTAAACAAACAGGGGAGTCCCGTTTAGTCGGGAACTCTCCTATAAACCAGAGTCGACTGTATTGGTCGCCTTGTAAAGTGTCATTGAAGGCACTGGGGTCTGCTGGATGCAAAAAATATCTCTCGGAACGCGATTGGTCGAGAAATCGCGATTCTAAAGTACTCGAGGAATCCCGAATGGTTCTTTCTGCAAAAAGGGGGATTGTATAGACGGCTAGATTGATAATGATGAAACGTCGCGACTCGACGGAATCCACTGATTGAAGAACTGCTGCCGTCAGATATTTGTCCTTGCCAAACAGGGTGCTGATATTGTTGGGGGACATACAACAGAGACTCGAGTGATAACTTCGTACATGGATCTTTATTCGTGTCTTTGAAGCCCTTTTGGGCTCGCCGTGCGGAGGGTATATCGAAGTTCCAGCGCGTGTGTAGATGTGGAACTGTCGTGGCCTGGTCCCAGTGTAGTGGCGGCTTCTTAATGTTGTTGCTGAAGGAACGTGAAGGGACTGAGATCGAGGGTTGGTTTGGATGTTCCGCGGTACTGTTGCTCCTGATAGCCGTAGAATGGTTTCGGTGGTGGGTCTTGATGGCGTCGGGATCGTCGAATTGGGAAGAGACGAATTTAGCATTTACAGAGACGATGGGTGCAGGGCTGCTGTGATTGCCTTGAGTACCACCGTGGTGCATGATTAGACGAAAACTCAATACAGGAAAGCGGAAAATTTGGATAAACCCAGAGACAGAGGTAGATTCGCATTGACGTAGGTTGAAGGCTTGATAAAAGTCTTTGCAATAAGGTCTAGAGGATTTCGGAACGAGATAAAGAGTAGCTGGGTTTAGTATTAGCACTTTAGAGCCTGAGGGTATAAGATCTTTGTTCTATCAGTTGTTCAACAGGCACAGCCCTGACCTTTTGGTAGCGTAGAGGTAGCTTGGAACAGTGTTTAATTGATATGGACCACGTTGATGCAGGCCTTTTGGCATTTTCCACGTTTGCAATTCCGCTTTTGAAGCTTTCAGAGGCTAAGCTCGAGTCAAGAAGGCTCGTCCTCCACCCTTGAAACTGTTCTTCTTGCTTCAAGAGCGCTTTCCGTGAGAATGCAGATGACCCTTTCAAGAATCGTTGAGGGACTTTCGCAGAACGCATGCTAGTCCAATAGCTCGCCTATGTAAAGATAGGCTCTTTGTGAACGAAACCGTAGCGCCCGTAGCTTACTCTTCAATTTTCTCCAACACAGTCGTTCGTTTCTTGTACTTAAAGAACTCCATACGTGTTTCCAGAGTCTCAATGACGTCGCCAAATCCTGCCGTCTCTGCAAGCTCCAAAGCAGAACTACCATACTCGTTTTTAGCCATAACATCAGCGCCTTTGTCGATCAGGAATTCTAGTACTTTCGCGTTGCCGAGTTCGATGGCTGAGAAGAACAGCAGCTGGATGTATTTCTTCGGGATTTCGATTTGAGCATCTATGATTTTACCGAGAATAGCATGAATAAGCTGAATGGCAATTTGATAGTCGGCTTGTTCTAAAGCCAATTGGAGAGGAGTATTGCCGGACTTGTCCACGGGATTGATCACATCATTGTGCTGAAGCAAGAGATCGACGGCTTGAGTATTACAAACTCTGGCAGCGATGTGAAGAGGGGTCTCTTGTTCATTATTCAGGCAGTTGGGTGATATTTTCGCATTTAGGAGCATCTCCAGAATGTCGTTGTGATTACAGGATACTGCCATGTGGACGGCGGAATCGTTAGTATACGGATTATTTTCTTCGAAGCCTCTACCGCTGTTAAGTATCGGTGCTAAGAGATCTGTGCGGCCAAGCTTAGCAACGGACGCAAAGTTTGCGCAATTTCCGTAGGAATTTCCTCTTCTATTCCTGCCGTGCTGTCTTTTCCTTCAAACATTCTTGCCAGTCTTACATGGCCCTCCTGCCATGCAACAACACCAGGAGTTCTCCCATAATTGTCTATAAATGACGGGTCTGCGCCAGAGTCTAAGAGAACCTTGGTCACCGAAGGCTTATGAAGTAGACTTGCGTAATGAAGAGGAGTATACCCTTGGTGGCATCGAGCGTTTAGGTCCAGACCATTACGAAGTAAGAGACGAACGATCTCACTCGATCCCGTCAAGGCGGCATCGTGGAGGAGGCTCTTGCCCAGGCTATCAAGAGGACGAATGTCAGCGCCGTGAGCCACCATGGTCTCCACTACAGAGACGTGCCCTTGCAGGACAGCCCGCTGTATACCGGTATAACCGTGGTGCGCAGCTAAGCAGCAGCACCCTTCGCCAACAGTTGTTCAACAACCGCTTGGAACCCTCCATCAGCTGCGATTATTAACGCTAAACGACCTTGATGGTACGAAGCGTGAATGTCGATGCCTTCATCATCCAAGAGGAGAGAGACAACACTGGTGTGCCCTTCGGCTGCAGCAAGAACCAGGGCTGTAGAGCCTGAAGCGTCTACTGCGTTGATATCCATGTCGACTCGTTGGAGCAAACAGCGAACTACTTCCTCGGCACCGTTTCGTGCAGCAATCATCAGTACCGTACGTTGAGTATGACCCGCATATACAGCATTAATGTCCAGATCTTTCTTCAGCAGGAGCTCTACTGAGTCAGTGTGGCCCCCCGAAACCGCTTCAAACAGCGCTGTTGTTCCGTTGACGCTGCGAACGTTTACAGAGGCACCTAGGTCTAGGAGTAATTTCACGGTCTCAACATATCCTACCTGGCAAGCATACATCAAGGCTGTTAATCCGTGAGTAAAGTCCTGAGAATCAATATCATAACCATCGTTGAGCAAGTCAGGGATTAAGGGCGTTAGTCCAAATTTTGCACATTCATGAAGACTACTAGAGGATCTCCGAGGGTCCCATTCAGTTGGTCCACCCGTAGAGACAGCCCACGATGCCGCTTGGAGACATGACGCGAGATTAGACGGGTTGCGAACGAACCTTAGAACGGCAGCTTGGACAATCGGATCGTGAATTACCTTGCGAACATGATCACCCCAGTACACGGCAGCATACAAGAAAAACGGATGGCTTTTCCTTCTGGCTTTGAATTCATGATCATCTCGGTTGCCCGAACAAAGGAATGGAATGGCTTCAATCCTTATGTAGCTCAAAATAGCTAGTGCAATGTCGATTTCTGCCGAAGGGAACCATTGTTTCGCCTGTAGATCCAAGTACATTTGTGCGGTCTGATGAACGAGTCGTAAAGCCTGCGTTGAATCCACAGTCACCAACCCAGCTGTGACGGAAAGGAGAGAGTCAATTTCAAAGAATGCATCCAGGTCAATGTCATCGGCTCCCAGGACGATAGCCATGGCTTGTTGGAGTTCTTCGAAAACTAAAGGCCTGTACGAATGAACAATCCACGGCAGTGCCTTATGTGCAAGATCCAAACTCTCTGAATACTGGGCATTTATTCGTCGCATTATCTGATCATAATGGCTGTCTAGTAAATCTGAGGAATTTTCCAGTAATTGCCTGACTTGTTCCACAGTGTGCTGTCGCTCCAAGGAATCCATGTAACGCCTTGCGATAAGGAAGTTGCCATTCGCTTTCCTGACGGTCGTAGAGGAAATCAAGTAATTCAGCGGGTCCTCGTAACAGATCCTGGCGAGTCTAGTGGAGATCGGTGACCTGGCACGACGTTCGTCCTCATCGCCATGAGAAGACTCGCCGTTATTCCCTTGAAGTCTAAATTGGACAAAACGCCAAATCTCCTCATCTGGCGTCACTATATCAATCTCGACGGTGGAATATGGCTCTAACAGCGAATGAGAATCATCTTTGCATGATACTTGCCCTTCAACACAATCCTGGCATAGATCGAAGTTTCCTTCGTTGCATATTTTGCAGTGATAGAACAACCAAAGGTTTTCTTTCTCGCAACCATCGCAGTCGATATGTAGGTTAGAAGGTACTCTTAGGCATCTTGATGTGACTATAACGCTAAGGTTGCTGGATTGGAGCTCCTTGAGCTGGAGCTCTAGCCCATGTCGAGTAGTCTCGTCGCATTCGTCCAACGCATCCACGATAAGGTAAACTCTCTGGAACTTTTGAATCTCTGAGCGAAGTACACTGATAATGTCCTTGAGCTTCGGTCGACTGGCATCCTTCCATATTCTATTCATGAGCTTCGCCACATCTGCGGATGGGAAAGTCGAAGGATGATGATCTTGAAATAATTGCCGAGCAAGGCTACCGAATAGGTTCTCCAGTGTCTGCTGCCTGGAGTCATTGTAGTCAAGATACATGCAGAGGACAATGATATTGTCGGTTTTCGACATTTCCCGTAGGTGATGTACCACGATGGAAGACAATACCGTCTGAATCAATATCAGCAAATAATCAATATGAGGTTTAATGGAGTATCCACCTTACCAACTCCAGGGTTGCCATATAGATACAATGTCCAAGGACGCCCAGAGACCCAAGCCTTGAATTCCTGAGTCTCCAAAAACCAACTACCGTTGCCAAAGCTGTCTCGAAAAATATATTCTTGTGTGACTGTGAAATCCAGCGGTGACAAAGACTCGTATAATTTTCTGTAAGATGTCTCTTCTTGGATACTTAAGCTATCTTTGATGCTACTCGAGCTAAGCGTGAATTCGTCTTGGAAGAGGATCGATCTGATATGTACGCTAACTCTTGAAAGATCATGGAAAAGCATTTCAACTTGATTCATAGGGATGCGCCATATTTGTCCTCTCAAGAGTTTAATTTTGCGAAAAGATTTGGGTGTTATCGCGTCTTTAATTTTTTCAAGGCACCTCCTGAGCTGTGCAAACCTCCCATACAGCACAATTGTCTCATCTGCTGGCAGGCTTTCAACCGGCTTTGCCGTCTCAACAAATCTCTGAAGGAAAGCATCTTCCGGCTGAGCAGCCTCAAGACGTCTCTTTATGTACAGCAGCATTTCACCAACGGATTCAAGTTCTTTTAGCAGCTTTTCGCGAATTTCGGACTTGCCAGGAGTATCTTTAATGTAATTCACAATTTCTTCAGTCAAATATATCAAGTCTTGAATCGATATCGATGTTGCAATATTGATCACCTGTTCGAATTTGAACATGAACGGTATCAGTATAGGATCTGTCCTATGACCTTCATAATGAGGGAGCATTATAAAAGCCCACTCATGCTTCCTAAATCCTCTATCTGGTGTCTCAACTTGAGCTTCGTTGATAGGCTCTGTATCGTCAGTGAGTTCAGGTGGAGTATCTTCAAAGCTTGATAATGAACGTTCGTCTTGTAAGCCAAGAACACTACCCCTCGCTCTTGGTGCAGATGTTGTATTACTGGATGCAATTTCTTCTAAATCTCTTCGTCACGGAAGAGACACGAGTGCGATATCTTGAAGATGAGCTGCAACATGATTTGGTAAGTCCTCGGACTTTTTTCCATTACTCAGCTCTTTCGAGCACTCAGAAGGCAGATAGCCACATAAAGGGCACGAAAAGAATGTTTCAGGAGCTGGTTGTGCACTTCGCTGAGCTCCCTGTGTCACTAACGCTACCTTGGCCAGCCTTGAACTCCGAAAAACCAACACACCGTCTCCCCAGTGCGCAACTGTTAATCACGAACATTGATCTCAGGCCCAAGATGCTTACCGGCGTCGAGATCGCAGGATTGTTGTTGGCTGTTCTTCCACTCTTCATTGCGGCTGCCAAGCCTTACCGCGAAGGTTTAGACATCATGAAGACAGCGCTTCGCTCTAAGGTCATGGATGAGAAACTTGAAGACTTCTATAGGGAGCTTGAATTTGAAGTAACACTGCTCAAGTACACCCTCGAGGGTCTCATTCAGAGCCTTCCGATAATTACGGAGGCAGAGAAAGACCGATTTGTCGAAAGCTTTGACACGAGCTTGTTAGACAATGGAGAATTAACCCGCGCTTTCAACGAAAGACTGGGGCGGGCATTTAACACGTTCGAATCCCATTTAAGACATATTCTTAGGCTGCTAGAAAAAGTGGTTGACGATGACACGCTTCAAAATACCCCAAACAAGATGGTAAATATTTACAAGATTTAATTCAAGATATATTCATCGTGAACATAGCATACTAACGTCGGGATTCAGAGCAAACAACAAGTTTGAGTGCATTGCGAAGAAGGATTCGATTTAGTTCTAGGGAAGATAAGCGTGCTCACTTATTGCGGAGCATCAACAAATGCAACGAGAGACTTGAGCATCTTCTCACTATTTCGTCACAGACGGGGCCTGCAGTCAAGGAGAAAAAGTCTAAAAGGAATGGCCCACCCTTGAGCTTGCGGAGTATTGCTTATACTTTATATCACGTGATATCATGTTGCTGGACGTGTAACTGCTCGATTCAACATCAGGCAATGCTCTGTTTGAAGTGCCGCCACAGCTCTGATGATTCGGATCCAACAGAAATTGATTTCGACATGCTTTTCTCCACCAAGAGAAAATATGGATTTACCTCGTGTGGATGGCAAGAGGGAAGAATCTGTGTAACGCCTGACGCGTGAGCCAACACGTGTATTCTTTACTTCACGTTAAGATCTTGCTGACGTACATATTTGTTTTAGGGACAATACACCACCTTGCTCTGGCGTTAGGTTTGTCATTAACGAACCCCAGAACATGTCCAAGTTGCAAAGGAGAAGAATCGAAAACATTTGCGCACTCTTGGAGCAAGCAAACCAGAACAGCTGTTGTCTGCGAATGCTTGTGGACGATCAGAAGCTTTGGCACGTCAAATCGCAATCTAAGCAGCTCTCTTTCCTTGATTCAGAACCGAGTGTCTCTCTCAAGCAATTACTTGACTATCGGGCATCGCCTCCGTTTGAACGAATATATATTATATGTGTTTGGGCAAACCCGGCGGCCCCTGGCGGTCTCCAGGGCTAAAATTTGCCCCGGAAGCCGCCCTGAGGTGCCAAGCACTCCCT